>Ga0208253_1000318_pt1 | contig 21211 bp, 39 predicted proteins | sample CryBogCBE10Oct08_FD_184573 | JGI IMG/M metagenome (GOLD analysis project Ga0208253, IMG submission 184573) | Freshwater microbial communities from Crystal Bog, Wisconsin, USA - CBE10Oct08 (SPAdes) | ecosystem: Environmental > Aquatic > Freshwater > Lake | place: Crystal Bog, Wisconsin, USA...
ATAGTGCGGGATTTATCTATAACGGTTTTGAATTTGAACATGAATTGAGAGTGAGGTTCTAAATGGCTGGAGTTCCCTATACCTTTGCAACTGCGACTACGAGTATCCCGTTATCGCAGCTTGATGCAAACTTTAATACCACTTTAACGCTTGGAAACACCAGCGTTGGTCTTGGAAACACCGTTACCACGATTGGTAATTTAACTTTAACCAATGTCACCATTGCAAGCGGCACAACCAATGTTAGCGCAAATTCTATTGTTAACGGCACATCTAATGTGGTAATTGCTTCATCTGGTGGAGCGGTCAATATTGCTACTAACGGAACTACTGGAATAACTATTGATACATCACAAGTACTTAAAGTAACTAATAACGCAAATTATGGTTTGCAAATGACTGCTCAAACTGGCGGTGTTACTGGTTCTTTATACGCTGATGGTTCAGGATTTGGTATTACTGCTTCAAATAGCAATATTAACAATTCTATTTACGCAACAAGCACCAATTTGAATGTGTTTAGAACCAATGGTTCAGAACGGATGCGTATTGATAGCTCTGGTAATGTAGGTATTGGAACTAACAGTCCAAATTATCCACTTAATGTTGTTTCAAATACAAATGCTGATTCGGGAATAAGAATACAAAATACAAATAGCGGTGGCGCTGCTTATACGGAAATATGGCTTGGTAGTGACACTAATGCTAGTGCAGCAGCTATTTTTGTACCTTCAAGCGGAAATGGTAATTGGGGCGGATCTCAGAGTTTAAATTTATATACTGCTGGAAGCTATCCAATAACATTTAATACCAATAATACCGAAAAGATGCGTATTGATTCTAGTGGTAATGTGTGCATTGGAACTACTAGTGCATCAGAAAAACTAAGAATAAATGCTGGTGCAAGCACTAGGGCAATAAAAATTGTTGGTGATGCGGCTTGGATTGAATTTGATAATACAAATACTAAAATTACTGGTGGTGGTAATTTACAAGGATACGCAGCTAGTCAAGTGCAATTTATTGCTGGCGGTAGTGCTGGTGTTTATTTAGCTAGTGGTGCTGGTTCTTGGACTGCTATTTCTGATGAACGCCAAAAAGACATTATTGAACCAATTACAAATGGCGCAGAAAAAGTAGCATCGCTTCGTGCAGTTATTGGTAAATACAAAACTGATAAAGAAGGCACTCGTAGGGCTTTTTTAATAGCGCAAGATGTTCAAAAAGTATTGCCTGAAGCTATTTCAACATACAACAAAGATGGTGAAGATACGGAATATTTAGGTGTTGCTTATACAGACACCATTCCACTTCTTGTGTCCGCTATTCAAGAACAACAAGCAATAATTGAACAACTTAAAACAAAAGTAGGTTTATAAAATGACAACAATAACATGGCAAATTGAATATATGGATGTGTCATCACAACCCATTGATGGACAATCAGAAGTTGTTTTAACTGCTGGTTGGCGGTGTGTTGGTGTAAATGGTGATTACACAGCATCAAATTATGGTTCTTGCTCATTCCCACAACCAACAACAGGCGGTCAATTTACACCTTATGCACAACTTACCCAAGCTCAAGTATTAGGTTGGTGCTATGAAAATGGTGTAAATAAAACTGAAACAGAAACATCTGTTACAGCACAAGTTGCTGCTTTAGTTAATCCACCAGTAGTAAGCCCACCGTTGCCTTGGGCTAGTCAGGCAGCATAACCTTATAGGGGATAACTATGAAAACTTTTAATTTAGATGATAACGAAGCGGAATTTGTGGTGAAAGTAATTGGTCAATTACCGACACAATCGGGAGCTTTCCCGTTGTTTCAAAAATTGGCTGAACAATACAACGCACAAGTTCCTCCTCAAGATCCTCCACAGGAGTAAAAATGGGAATCAATGCGTTCACAAAGACGGGCAACACAGTCACTTTTACGGCTGCCGTAACTGCGCCTACTCCAGTTCAATGCTCATCTAGCACCCTTGGCGGTAATCAATACAGGGTTATCAACAACGGTACTACATTGGTATTTTTGGGATATGGCGTTGATGCTGCTAACGCAACAACCAACTCCGCTAATGTGACCTCTAGCGGAGCTGCTTTCCCGCTTCTTCCTGGCACAGATGAGATTTTGACTTTTATACCTAATGCTTATTTTACGGGTACAAGCACAAGTAATGCCGTTATTTACATCACTCCTGGCGATGGGATGTAATCATGTTAAAGACAGTAGCTCAAATAGGATCAACTGGTGCAGTTAGTTATCAAGGCACTTGGAACGCATCTACTAATGTACCTACGCTGACATCTAGTGTTGGTACTAAGGGCTACTATTATCTTGTTTCAACACCTGGTAACACTAATTTAAACGGCATTTCTACATGGAACGCTGGAGATTGGGCTGTTTTTGACGGATCAGTGTGGGAGCGTGTCATTGGTGGTACTCCAAGCACCTCATTTACTCTTGGTAACACCGTTGTCACTCTTGGTGGTACAACAACCAATGTAGGTAATCTTGGTCTTGCAAATACTAATATCACTTCTGTTGCAAATACTTTTCCTAATTCGTATTTAGCCAATAGCGCAATTACAATTAACTCGACAGTAGCGAATTTAGGTTCTAGTGTCACAATTACTGCTGCGCCTTCTGGTACTGCTGGTGGTGACTTAACGGGATCATATCCTAACCCAAGTCTAAACACTTCTGGCGTGACTGCGGGTATTTATGGCAATGCCACTACTGTAGCGCAAGTCACCGTTGATGCCAAAGGCAGAGTAACTACGGCATCCAATGTAGCAATTTCTTACCCTACCAATGGCACAGTCACACAAGTACAAGGTAACGGATCAGTAAATGGAATTACGCTTACTGGTAATGTCACATCAAGTGGCAACTTAACTCTTGGTGGTACTTTAGGTAGTATCGCTAATAGTCAACTTTCTAATAGTTCGATAACTATCAATTCAACGGTAGCTGCACTTGGATCAAGCGTAACTATTACGGCAGCTCCAAGTGGTGTTGCGGGTGGCGATCTTACTGGTACTTATCCTAACCCGTCACTTAATACTAGCGGTGTAACGGCTGGTATTTACGGTAATGCTTCAACAGTATCTCAAGTCGTATTTGATGCTAAAGGTCGTGCTACATCTGCAGCCAATGTGGTCATCTCAATCCCATCTGGTCAGGTTACTGGATTGGGTACGATGGCTACTCAAAATGCCAACAATGTAACCATTACTGGCGGTAACACAACAGTTACTTATGACAACGCTGTTTATCAAATAGCTACTGCAAACATTTCTGCATCATCTAATATTGGCGCATTTTCCTATGGAAACCTGTCTTATTCAGATGTGGGGATTGTGGCTTCTTTTGCAAATTCTGCAAATAATTCAACGCAAATAATTTTACAAAACAGCAGCAATCTTAATAATGCTTCTTCTGACTATGTAGCAGTTAATGACACTGGTTCTGTTTATGCAGATTTTGGTGTTACTTCAAGTACTTATGTCGGTACAGGTAACTTTTATAAATCTAACTCTGCTTATTTTTATGGCGGTGGATCAGATGTGTACATTGGTTCTATTAGCAACAATGCAGTGCATTTTGTAGCTAATAACTCTACTACCGATGCAATGGTGGTTAATGCTAACAACACCGTTACCATCAATGCTTATGCTGGCACAACCAATGCTAATGCAACATTTAACACAAGCTCACTGCCATTAGTTCCATTGGGGTATTTAGTGTTAAACATTAACGGTACTAACTACAAAATCCCTTACTACAATGTCTAACATGAGCGAACTTCTTATTGACGAAACAAGGGCAAAATTGAACACCCATGAAGCGGTGTGTGAACTTCGCTATGACAGTATTTGCGCTAGGTTAAAGCGCTTGGAGCAGATTTTGATTTGCTCTGCTGGTTTTATTGTAGCTTCTTTGGTGGCAATCGCATTTAAGCTGAACTGACATGGACTTTAATACGCTCTCTATTGTGAAGTTTGGGGATGTTGAATCCCTAGGAGAGTTTTTGTTTGAAAACGGACTACAACATAAGCTATTTCAGCAAACATTTCAAAGACAAGGCATTTCAGTGCCTATTTTCCCTATTACAGACGCTAATACGGACAATTTGGATGACTGGTTATTAGCTCATCAAGTCGAACATCAGGCGTTTGCAAAGCTCTTAGGATTGAATAATCCGTTCAATATGCTCGATGTAAATTTCAATAATGAAGAAGATTTTTACGATTGGATTGGTACGCATTTAACGATTCATCAGCAAATTGCTTCTGCCCTCAACCTCATTCAATAGACTATGGATAATCTTTCCCCTCCGCCAAAAAAAATCGAAAATCCGCAAACTCAGCCTATCAATGCCGATGTTGGTAACCTATTGAAAAATAAAGGAAAAACCAATCATCCGCCTGAAGTTGAGCAGACAAAAGAAAGAATTTTAAAGATACTTCAGACGGCAAAGGTTAATCCACAAGAGCTTATTTCTTTGGGAAAATATGCCAAACAAGCAGCCAGAAATCCTAATTTATACCCAATGGTGGTAGATTTTGCTTTAAAAAACCAGTTGATTACTCAAGACATGGTTAAAGGAAAAGGAATTGATTATCAGCTTTTATCTATTGGTGTCACCCTTGGAAAGTTAACTGAAGAATTAGTTAAAGAAGGAAAAATATAATGGGCGGAGCAGTTCAAGAAGTTGCACCAATTCTTATTCCAGTAGTAGCTGTGGCTGCTTCCGTTATTGGAGGTCCTGAAATTGGCGCTGCCATTTTAGGTTATGGAGATACCATTGAAGCCGTTGCTGCTGGCTATAGCGTAACTACTTTATCTGCTGTAGGAGCTGCAAGCATAGGAGCTGCTTCTGGAGCTATTTCTGAAGCCCAAAAAACAGGCGATCCTGGAAAAATTCTTAAAGCTGCTGGAGTAGGCGCTGTAGGTGGAGCTGCTGGTTCTGAAATAGGTAGCTCTGTAGGAGAAGCTACTTCTGATTTAGGACCTACTGCATCCAATCTTGCAAAAGCTACTGCTGGTGGCGCTGCTTCTCCTTTTATTAAAGATGAGCTATCTGGAACAAACCTACAAACTGCAACAAAAGCTGCTGAATTAGGCGGTGCTACAGGAGCTTTAACCAGTGGCATAAGTCAATTAACAGGCGCAAGCCCTAGCGAAACTAGCGCACTTGGAAGCGCTATTGGTACAGGATTAAATTACTCTAATGTGTTTGGAACACAGCCAAAATCATCTTCTCAAGTAGGAAGCGCACCACAAGGTTCTACAATCCTTACAGGTCAATCTGGATCTCCAACTGCTGCGGGAAGTACAGTTTTAGGTTCAGCATTAGGCGTATCTAGTGATCCAGGTTCTCCAGTACAGACTACTGAAGGCGGTACATCTAGATCAAATGTATGGAATCAGGCATCATTACGGAATCCAGATCAATCAGGCGGGAGCAATGTATGAGTAAAGTCTTAATGGAATCCTTGAAGATGGATCTGCCAGCTTTGGCGGAAATGTTGCGCTCTAAAGGGCGTGGTAAAGATTCTGTACTTGCTCACATTACCCCTAAAGAAGCTGCGTTACTTAAAAGGCGTGGTGGTAGAGGTTCTACTAACCCTGAAACTGGCTTATTAGAGTTTGATGATGGCGTGGACACTACTCCGATTGAGCAAGCTCCAGCTCCAGTAGAGCAACAAGCACCCGCTCCAACTGAAACTCCTACACAAGACACATCTGGCAGTTCTGGATTAAGGATTCCTGGCGCACCTACTGGCGCACAGCAAACACAATCGTTAGCTGGTTTAGATACTCAAATTCCTGGTTATCAACCAGGCACATACGGAACAGACTACTCTACAGCACCGTTAAGCACTTATGGACAGTTGCAAACCCCTGGAATGGCTGTGGGTGGTCCTGTTCAAGTTCCTGGTTTAGCTCCTACGCAACCTTTTGGCGCTATTGCTAATACACCAACACCGACTGTAGATACTGGCACGACTAAGCAACCTCCATCTTTTGGTGATAGATTAACTAATGCTTTGACTGATCCTACAAACCTTGCTCGTCTTGGTTTAACCACTGGTTTAGGTCTATTTGGCGCTTCTCAAGCTCGTAAATCTGCTGCACAAGGTCAAGCGGTACAAGGTCAAGAACAAGCAATTGCAACTCCTTATCAAACTCAAGGTCAACAATTAGTGGGCGCTGCTCAGCGTGGTGAACTTACCCCTGCAAGCCAACAAGCCTATAACGCTGCTAAAGCGCAATTGGCACAATCACAAGCTAATCGTGGTGGTGTAGGCGCACAACAATCCGCTAATCAATTAGCTAGTATTTATCAAACATTGCTCAATAACCAGTACACCTATGGCTTGAATGTCATGCAAATTGGTGACAATATTAGCCTTGGAGCTATTAAAACTGGTCTGCAATTGGATACTCAGCTCAATCAAGCTACTACAAATTTCTACACTACCCTTGCTCAGATGGTAGGCGGTGGATTTACCCCTTATTCAGGTGCTACAACAACTCCTACAAGGACTGTAAATGGCTGATCCACAACCAACAACACCAGATCCAATCAATTCTACTTTAGCTAAATACCCTTTTCTACGGGAAGCTAAAGAAGCAGGAGAGCGTGCTGCCGAATCAAAGATATTGGCGCAATCTGAACAAGCTGCTTCTGAGTTTGGTGAAAAAGCTAGAGCATTAGAAAAGATCAGTGCTGAAGATAAAACGCACTATGAGGATGTCAAAAAGGACATTAAGCCTATTCCTGAATTTAAGCCATCACAAGAGAACATGATGGATTTAGGCGGTATTTTCAGCATGATTGGCACGATGGGTGTCGCTCTTGGTGGTTCAGGAAAGTTATCTGGCTTAAATGCCATGAACGCTATGGGCGGTATGCTCAAGGGCTATCAACAAGGTCGTAAAGACTTGTTTGCTAAAGAGCAAGCTACCTTTGAAAAAGAACTACAAAGTATTAAAGCATCCAACGATGCCTTGCTAAAAGATCTTGAGCAATATCAAAAGTTAAGAGCTACTGATAAAGAAGCAGCTTTAACTAAAGCAGCCGAGATTTCAGCTAAAAACCCTGGTGTTATTGCCAAGCTCGTTCAATCTTCTAGGGATGATGTAGCCAAGGAGATTGCGCTCAAAGGCGCTGATATGTGGGCGAAGATTATGGAAGCATCTGCAAGACATAACTTAACCTCTGGCGGTACAGATCAAGCTCAACTAATTAAAGAATTTACAGGTGCTTCTCTTGATAAAAAGGCTGTGCCTGAAGTGGCTAACCTTGCTAAAGCTGTTGGTCAAGCAGATGATTTATCTCAATATGCTAAGCAAAATGCTGACCTTATTGGTCGTTATGGACAGATCAATCAGCAGATTGAGCGTTATGTTGATTCTTGGAAAAAAGGTATTGAACCAGACGATCAAGGTCAACCAGCATTGGTATTTGCTAAAAAGTACGCTGCATACCTTGTTAGCTACGAAAGATCATTGGCTGGCGGTGCTAGAGGATTTACTGTTCAATTCCAAAAACGATTTAACGACTTGTTAAAACAAGATCAATTTAATGTGGCTGGATTTGAGCAATTGATGGATCAGCAAATTGGCGAACTCTCTGCCCAAGCTACTCCATACAGCAAGAACATCACCCGTGAAAACATGACTGCGCTAGGTCGCAACATCATGCAACGCAGTGAAGCTCCTAAAACACCTACTTCAGATGTAGATGAGCAAGGCAGAAGATACCATTGGGAATACAGCCCAGACGGAACTCAACGGAGAAAAGTCTATGAGTGATCCAAAAGTTGGCGAATGGGAATCAGTACCTAAAGGATCTGTAGATGTTAAATCTGCTGGTGATTGGGAAGCTGTACCTAAATCTCAATCTCCTAGCTTTGGAGAAAAGGCTGGCGCTGCTGCCTATGGTTTAGGAACAGGTATTGTTGGATCTCTTGGAGAGCTTGAAAAGTTTGGTGCTTACGATGTACCTCAGTTTTTAGGTTTGCAAAAGAAGGGTGAAACTCAGCAATTAGGTGGCAGAGAAACCCTATTCCCTACTATTGAAGAAGCACGCAAGATGGCTGGTGCTGTTGGCATTGAAAGACCAAGAACAGCGGTTCGTGGCTATGAAACTGCTGGTGAACTTGCTCCTGCGCTATATGCTGGTGGGCGTGGTATTTACAAGCTAGGCAAGTACGGTGCTGAAAAGTTAGGAAAGTTGATTGGTGGCGGTAAAGATCTGGCTGAAGAACTAAAAACCACTACTGCTGGCAAGACTGCACAAGAAATTGCTGCTGCTGAAAAGAAAGCCACTACTGCTGAAAAACGCATTGGAGCTACAGAAAAGATTGCTGAGCGTGAAGCCAAGAAGGGTGAAGCTGCATACGGAAAGCTGCCTGGCGTTACTACTGCTACCGAAGCTGGAGTGACAAAAGGTATTCCAGAATCAGAATCCAGCATTGGTCAAAGAATTAAAACAAAAACAAAAGAAATTTACGACAATTTAAAAGCCGTAAGACAAGCTAATGCAGAAAAAAACAAGGCTGATGCGTTTAATTACGCTAGGTCAAAAGAATTGGCTGGCGATAGAGTAGAAAAAACTAAAGCGTATAAAGATGTTGAGAATCAAATAGATAGGCTTATTAACGATAAAGAAACTGGAACTGCTGTTGCTACTTTAGATGCAATTAAAAATCCTTTATTGGCAATTAGGCGTGCAATTGATCCCCGTTATGTAGATGAAGCTACTGGTATGGTTAGAGGTAAACCCGTAAGTTTTGAAGGTTTAGAACAGTTACGCAGGTTTTTGCGTGAGCGTTCATACGGTTTGCCAGCAGAAGGTTTTGATGCCATAAATCAACAAATGGCAGGTGATCTAGCAAAGTCTATTGAAAAAGTTATGTCAGAATTTTCTGAAAGAAGAATTGACAAATTTATCAATCAATACCGTAAAGATTCTGAACCTTTACAGGCTTTTCAAAGTCGTTTAGGTAAATCGTTTGTTGGAGAGCAAAAAGGAACAAGTATTGCTACTACACCAGCAGAAAGCGTTGCTAATGCAGTATTTAAAAATAAAGAAAACTACGACAATTTTATAAGCGCTATTGGTGGAGATGAAAAACTTGCTAGAGAAGAAGCACAACGCTATTTTGCAGGTCAATTAGAAGGAAAAACTGCTGCTCAAGCCCGTAAATTCCTTGCAGACAATAGAACTATGCTCAAGGAAACAGGTTCTTATGAGATGGCTGGAAAGTATGTTCAGCAATTAGAACAGGCTGAAAAGCGTGGCGCTGGCGCATTAGAGCGTGGCAAAGCTAGAGAACCAATTGTTAAAGAGCAAAGAGATCTGCAAAACAAACTCAACATCATTCAATCTGATATTGCCCGTGCAGATGAGATTACCGATGCTACTGAAAAGATCAACTACATCAATAAACAAGCTGAAAGATTGGCTGATTTATTGCCTTTGAAACAAAGAGATCAATTCTTAAGAGAAGTTCAATCTGTAGCCAATGCTGAGCAAAAGAAGCAGAAGATGGCTAAATGGATTAAATATGGTATTTATGGTGTAGGAGCTGGCGGATTAGGTTCTGCTGCGTATAGTGCAATCACAGGAAGATAGGAGAAATCATGAGTACAAAAGGTAATACGCCTTACATGGAAGGCAAAAGACAAGGTATGAATAAAGCTATTAAGCGTAACCGTTACAAGATTACAGGTCGCAAATCTAAAAGATGAGCAAGAAATCCAAAGGCTTAAACCCCGATCTGGAAGATGCCGTTGCAAAACTGCTACGAGAAGTCATGGCAGATGAAATGGCTTCCCTTACTGACAAGTGTAAGGTGATTGACCGTATGGTGAACATTGAAAAGCTCAAACAGAAGATCAGTGATGATGAATGGGGTAGTGGCTTTATTGCAGTAGATGATGAGGAAGGTTAAACTAATGCTTGGTTTAACTTTTAAGGGGATAAAACATGGAAGCAGTAGCCTTGGTACGCCTAGCATTGGCGGTCATTACAGACCGATTGATTACGATATTGGCTTTACTGGCATCAAGCGTGATGTGCGGTTGGACAATGTGGAATCCGATGTGGGAGAGAGTGGTGACACTAGCCATATTCGTAGTATTCAGTTATCTTGTAGTCAATACCAAAGAAAGGAACAAAAATGAGCTTAAAGCCGAAAACAACGGGTAGTACAGGCGGTCAACCCCATAAAAGACCAACAGAATATAACCAGCAAATCGCTAAATCTGTTCGCCCACAACTACCCCGTGATGGATCTGTGGGTGGAATCAACACAACCCTAGCTGGCAAGATGCCATCAGGATTTATGGGTGTTTTTAACTTTGATGGAAACAATAACACCAAAGATTCTAAGACTACTAAACCTGGCAACGCTGGCAAAAAGAGTATCTACTAATGGCTACACAATCTACCTTCTCGATGACACAGCATGGTAGGCACGAACCATTCGACCTGCAAGCAGCAAGAGGTCAGATTCCTTACCATCAAGTAATCAATATTTACGGTTATCAAACTACTGTAGGCAGCACTTATATCCCTATTTGGGAAAATAATACTGTTTATACCTACCCTGGATCTGCTATTCCTATGTTGATGACGGGTACTGGTAGCGATACTGCCAAAGTAACCATCAACGGTCTGGATGCCAATTACAACCCAATTAGCGAGATTGTTACGCTAAACGGCAGTACTGGTGTTGCCACAGCAAATAACTATTTCCGTGTAAATAACATTGTTGTGACATCTGGAAATCCAGCAGCCAATGTGACATTAACTAGCGCAGACGGTAATACCTCAAATACCTATGCCAAGATTGTTACTGGCGTTGGCAAGTCACAAAACTCTTGGTACACCGTTCCAGCTAACAGCACCTTTTATTTAACTCGTTCACAAGTGTTTTCTAGTTCTCCAGCTATTTCTCAAAGCACTTACAACAGTTATCAGGTAGCCACAGTATTTCAAAATGGCGTGCAACAAGTTCTTACCCGCAGACCTTTTGTTGGTAATTTCACCATTCAAAGGGTAGCTCCAAGCGTTTACTCTGCTGGCACAGACATTCAGTGGCAAGCCAATACAAACACTGGTAACTCAACAGTAGCGATTTCACTGGAAGGTTACTTAATTGCAAACAACAACACTTCTGTAGGATATTAAAAATGAGCTTACTTCAGTCTTTAGATTCATTCGTTAGAAAAGAGTGCCTAGAAATGGGCGGAGAATTACATCAATTGTTACAGCGTTTCGTTACTCATCACGAATCTGCTGATGCTCCAGTTGCTACTCCTGAACCTGTAGCAGTTGGCGTTACACCAGTTGAGCAAGAATCAGAAGCGCAATAAAATTCCTCTAGGGGATAGAACCTAGCTTATGAGGATAAAGTGCCAGATGAATTTGGGTTTTTGGCGGGTGCAAAGGGGATAAGCGAAGGATATAAAAGCGGTAAAGAAGCTGGCAAGATTATTGGAGCAAGCATTGAAGATGCCCAAAAAGAAGCCATTTCTGTAGCGCAGAAGCAAGCCCAAGATCGTATTAGGGCAAGACGAGAAGCAGAGTTAAAGAAGGAAAGAGCGCTGATTAAAGCGCTTGAGGAGTGGAAACGAAAGAAACAGATCTCCGATGAAGAAGCAAGGTTGAAGATTGACTTTGTAAAGAAGTATGGTGCTAAAGAGTGGGATGCGGTATTGAAGATCAAGTTAGATATTGAGAACCTTCAGAGAAAAGACAATGAAGAATATCAACATGATCTTAAAGAAGTACGCAGAGTAATGTTTTATTGTTTTGCTTTAGCTGCGGTTATTGCATGGTATTTAACATGGGGTTATAAATGGTGAAGTTTTTAAAAGACATATTTACTGAAGATTGCGGAGAGATGTTCTGCATGGCACGGTTTTTAGCATTTATTGCAATTTCTACTTTTGCTATCTGCGCCATCATTCATGTCATGAACAATCCAACACTAGACTTAAACCAGTTAGGCATTGGTTTAGCTGCTACCTTAACTGGTGGCGGTGCTGTGATCGGTGCTAAAGCTGCTACTCAAGTTCCTAAAACCAATGTTCCCCCTACCAATTAGTACTTATCTCTACATTGCTATTGCGCTAGGCACGGCTTTTATTACGCATCGTGTTGACGGTTATTACGAGGAAAAAGCCAAAGTAGAAGCCGTAGAACACGCTATTGCAGAGCAGACTAAGGTAGTGCAAGATCAAGCTGCCGTATCAATCCAAACACAAAAGGATAAAGATGAACTGGAAACTCGCTATAACGCTCTTATTGCTCAGTCTAGGGGGATGCGGAACAACTCAGACCTTTCAACAGGTCAATCCGCCACCCCTACAGTACCAAGTCAAGGATTCAGATTACTTGAACCAGATGTCGAAGTTCTTATCGGGTTTGCAAGACAGTGCCAAATCTCAGAAATAGAACGCAATGATGTTATTAACAAATACAATTTTCTCATGGTGAAATAATGGAATATTCAAAAGATGGTTTACATCTCACAGAACATTTTGAAGGTTGCAGACTTAGTGCCTACCCCGATCCTGGTAGTGGGGGTGATCCTTGGACTATTGGCTATGGTCATACTGGTCCTGAAGTGGTTGACGGATTGGTCATAACCCAAGAACAAGCTGAAGAATACTTACGCCAAGATGTTAAAAAGGCAGAAGCCGATGTCAACGCTAAAGTCACTGTGGAGCTAACCCAAGATGAATTTGACGCACTTGTTGATTTTGCTTTCAATTGTGGTTGCGGTAATCTTAACCACTCCACACTCCTAAAGAAAGTTAATGCTGGAGATTTTGAAGGCGCTGCTGAAGAATTTTTAAAATGGGATATGGCTGCTGGTCATCACATGGCTGGCTTACTCAAACGCAGACAAGCGGAGGAGTTAGAGTTCATGAAGGGCTTTGCTAATGGCTAAAATCGTTAATCCACCTCGTTCTAACAGCGCTGCTGAAAAACGCATGGGGGTTAGCGGTAATTTAACTCAGAAAAAAGCTGTTAAACGCAACAACATGAGAGTTAAAAGAAAGGCTAATCGTGGCTAAAAGCACTAACCTTTCCGTTGGTCGTGGCGAAAAGTTATCCGTATCCCAAGGCGGAGGATTAACAGCCAAAGGAAGAAAGAAATACAACCGAGCAACAGGAAGCAAGCTAAAAGCACCACAAAAATCAGGATCAAGACATAAGTCATTTTGCGCTAGATCCAAGCATTGGAAGGGTGAGCGTGGCAAAGCTGCCAGAAGAAGATGGGGGTGCAGATGAAGCCTGGACTATACGCAAATATCCATAAAAAGCGTGAGCGTATCCGTAAAGGATCAAAAGAGAAAATGAGAACGCCAGGTTCAAAAGGCGCTCCCACTGAATCCGCATTTCGAAAAGCAAAGAGAACGGCAAAAAAGCGTGGCAGAAGATAGTCATTACAAATCTCTTTTAAAAGCGGTGTCTTGGCGTGTTACTGGAAGCCTTGACACCTTTGCTTTATCTTGGATTATTACTGGCACTGCAAGCCTAGCCTTCAGCATTGCCTTTGTTGAACTGTTCACCAAGATAGCTCTGTACTGGGTACATGAGCGTATCTGGCTAAAGATCGAGCTATGAATCACTGGGTACTAGGCGAATCAGGCGCATCATGGAGCAGGGATGAGCTGTCCTTCGAAAGCGTAAGTACCTATATGGCTGAGCTGACACCAAGGAGCAGCATAGACCTTGCCACCAGCTTTGCGCCAAATGTAGCAGAAGTGATAATCTTCTGATAACAAGCGACCAGTTTCAGGTTCAATAGAGGTAGCAAAGTATTCTTTGATTTCTTCCCTCATGCCTACTTGACCATTTAGATCATTGACATCGTTAAAGTAAGACGGCACTTTGTCTGATAATTGCTCAAAAACTTCACGCTTAATCATCATAAAACCAGTACCGCCATTAAAGATCTCTACAGGCTGTCCAACAGGCACAGTCACTTCACCTTGGTAATCCACCAGATTGACCACAAAACTGCCTGTATAGGCTTTTAATTGATCCTGTGGTACTCCGCTATCCATTGCCTTCTTAACGCTATCCCAATTGATTTCTTTCTTAGGGTAGATACCGCAAATAATGTCCTTGTCCACCTCAAGCATTGCCATAATGTCAGCACCCCTAAACTTAATATCGCTATCAATAAAGAGTAGGTGAGTGCATCCGCTCTTGATAAAGACATTGGTAAGCGAATTTCTCGCTCTAGTAATCAAACTCTCGTTGAACATAAAGCTGTACTGAGCTTCCACTCCAGACTTTTGTAGCAACATATTGAGTTCCATAATTGACTGCGTATAGTAGCCAGCGCATTGACCGCCATACATTGGTGTAGCTACAAAAATTTTCTTATTCATAAATAATCCCTAACATCGTTTAATAAAAGAGGATCAACGACACACTTATCCCCATACCCAAAATTTTTAATTTGATGCTTTGCAACAAAATCTTGCCTTGTAATCGCACCTACTAGCTCTACTTGATACTCATTCAAATATCTTGCAAACACTGCTAAATCTGCTTTAAAACTGCTTAATGTATTAAACAATAAGTACTTTGCTTTGCTTGTTTTGACATCAATCTTGATACCGCAATACTCAAAATCCCAACCAGGATCACCGCCAGGGTGTAAGTCTAAATTCACTGGTGTATTTATCACCTTGCCTACTGCCCATTCCCCTGACATACCTTCTCTAGTTATAGAAAAGTCATCTCTTTTTTGATCCACTCGATTACTAATGATTCCCAAGTCTTTCTTGTAGCGCCATCTTTCATGCGCTGCCCATGCGATCTCATAAGTATCTAGCTCAGATAATCTGACAATCATTTCAATTCTCTGAGTTCGATGGCATTTTTGCCAAATCTGACAATTTCAAAACACCTTCTCCGCATCAAAAAAAATCGGTTTTTCCACATCGTTATCCCCTTAAAGTGCCAGCTATCCAAGAAGTTGGCTGGCGCAACCCCTAACTACCTGGCTAATTCACGCCAGATTCCCCTTGGACTGGTGATTGATCTTCTAAATAGTCAAGCATGACTAAACATCCACCGCCTTTTTTCACCATTCCCCGTTCAATTCGTACCCAATGTACTTGTACATCATCATCAAATACACCAGCATCCTGTAAAGCATCCAGTATTGGCTTAATGCAGTTATCTACATCCATGAGCTTTTTAGAGCGTGGATACAAAAAAATATCTACCCAAATCTGTTTATCTCCAAACTTAGGCACTCTGAACTCAGCGCAATACTCTGCGACTGCATTTTTAAACTCCCTACCTCGCTTAGAGATAAAACGCCTGTTTCCTGAAGCAATCCAGTAGTTGTTGATGCTAGGCGGGTAGGGTAAATTTAAAACAACCATTAGCAGCCAGGTGGTCCAAAAGGTCCATCTACTGTAGTTTCCCAACAACAGATTTCTCCGTTGTCATCTTTACTACACTTCATGTAAGCAAAAGCTGAGTTAGCCATGAGCATTAGACTAAAAAGGAACATCGCCATCTTGAACACGATTGACCTCCTTTGGATAAGTACCGCCATTGTCTGGCTTCCAGTTGTCCTCAGAAAGGCTGATTAAGCTGCCTTTAGGCGTTTGCTTAGTCCACCCTGCTATCTTGAGAGTTTGCCCTGCTTTGTAGTCCTCAGAAAGCAATAGCGTGCCTTTCCAATCAGGTGATCTGTCGTGTTTTTTCTCATTTTGAAATAACACCCCTTTGCCCATCTGGGCGATATGTCCATTAGCCATTACTGATTTCCTTTCTGTGGATTGAGAGCTTGGATAAGAATTTCGCAGTTGTATTGCCGTCAAATGTTTTTGTATAGGCTTCATTTACTTCCCTGAATTTTTTGATCTTCTCGAACTTTTCCTCTGCCGTAAACTTGGTAGATTCATGGATTTTGGCGTGCATCTCTGCAAACCCATCAATCCAATCATCTAAACAGATATAGCGTGCATAGGGTTCATCTTGACCTGGAACATACATCGGTAGTGCCATATCAGGAATATCCTCTGGTAACGCTGATAATTCGACTACATTAGGAATAACTGATCCCATCTCCTTTAATACTGGAGCTTTTGAGGTCTTGGGTTCAAAGTCCTCAACTTCTTCTGGCGAGTAGAATCCAGTAACACTCCCTGGGAAAACTGATCTAATACCTTCTGATATACAACGGCTTCTAAGCATCGCTCTAGGGAATTTTTGCCATCCGCTTCCAGGTTTGACAAGACCGATTTTGGTGGCTTGCTCGATAGTCCATGTAACCGCAAGGTCACCCCCGTTGGGATGTGAAAAAACTCCTGTAACTCGCTCATCTGTGTAATCCTTCCATTCGACTTTGCCACCTGCGTTTTGAAAGCGTGCCAGCATTGCATCTGCCTTAAGAGCTGGTCTGCCCTGAATAATGTGAAAATCCCTCGCTGCTGTTGCAGGGTGTAACCCTTCAGCTTGAGCGACTGCCATCAGTGCTAGGACTGAGTTTTTATCCTTCATGCCAAACAAACCACTAGCAGCAATTGCCGTAGCCATTTGCTCCATTTCTGAATATGCGACTAAATTGCTCATTCTGTTCTCTCTTTCTCGGAAAATTCAATCCATTCGTTCATTAAATTATGTTTAGAAATAAAGACCATCGCTAATTGCAATTCTTTGTAAGCCAAAAATGGCACATTTGATCCTACCCAGTTTCCAGTTTTAAAACCGCTATCGTCTTTTTGGTAGTCATCAAAATAACCCCAATAAGCAAAACCATCATCAGGTCTTAAAAGTAATTCCATCATTTTTGTTGAGGGGTTAAACATGAATCATCTCCGCTAAAGTTAAAACTGTGTCAATGACTGAGGATGCAGCCATAATCCAAACTGCGATGTCAATTTGATTCATAAATTTTTTCCTTTACCCAGTTTGTTATTTCATGTCTTTCATGATCGTGTTTATCTGTAAAAATCGAAAAATCAGAAAGTTTTGCATTAAGAGTTTTGGCATCTCGAAAGTTATAAAAAGCCTTCATAATCAACCTAAATCTTTCCCATCGTATGCGCTCAGATAAATGAGTTTTAGTAATTCCAAATGTTTTGGCAATTTCGTCTAAAGACTTGTTTTCTCTTATCATTTTCAAAACTTGATTCCAGCGATCCTCATCCCATACTCTACGGTTTTCGTGATCTCTCAAAATGTAATCAACTTGAATACCATCTTGTAATTGCTTATCATCCCAGCTAATTTTTATCCATTTTTTCATTTGACTAAGAACCTCCGAGAACCTGGCTGCTCAATAACAAACTTCTCATAAATATCGGGCATAGCCTGTTTAAAAAGATCTGCTGAGAACCGCTTAGAGGACTTTGCAGCCTTCCAAGTCACTAGGGTGCTACCATCGTATGACCTGATCTCTGAGCTTTCCCCTAAAACATTCCTAATCATCACTTCAAGGGCTTCTTCACCTGCTTCAAGGTTCTTGATCTGGTTCTTGATGTCCTTAAGTTGGGTGATCGCCATCTCAATCTGCTGCGTTGCTGTAATAACGCCATCATTTGAGCTAGGGAACATAATCTTAGTTTGCTCAATAGTCTGAGCTGGTGGCAAAGTGTCAGCTTGGCAATAACCCCAAACCTCTGCCATCTTTTTAATAAGATCTTCCTTTTCACCCTCAGTAATATCAAATCCAAACATACAGAACTCTTGACCGCCAAATAAGACGGCAAGATATATTTTCTGAACGCCATGACAAGCAGCTTCGTGAATAAGCTGTGCATAGTCCGCATCAGGAATACGATTAGTATCGAGATCAAACTTATTTCGATGGATTGCATTGTAGTTTTTCGCTTCTACAAGAGTGCTACCATCAGCACTAATAAAATCAAAATGGCTACGAAACCAATCATGCTTGGGGTGGGTGATTGCATAGTCTGCATCCTTTAATTCCATCTTTAATTTATCTTGTGCAAGTCTGCCGATCACTGGCTGCATGATGTGACCAAATTGCACTGCTTCAACCCCTGATAGGTCTGGGATCTCTTTTTTGCCTTGTTTTTCGAGAATGACATCAACCATCTTGCCATTAGCAACCTTACGGCTGTCACCTGACCAAATAGCTGAGCGCCTTACTTCTGGTGCAAAATCTGCTTGATCGTTCATTTGCCCATCTCCAAAACAGTGATGAGAATGGTTCTAAATGAATCTAGATCACCCTCTAGGTTATCTACCTCGTTCTCAAACTCTTGGCACACTTTCTCCAATCGCTTGATCTCATCTGTGAGCTGCTGGATCATGTCATCTTGCTTACCAATCAGGTTCTTAAGACGATCAATTTCAGATACTTTCACTGGGAAAGTTGCTTTAGGTTTGTTTTTACTGCCTTTAGGTCTTGCCATGATTAACTCCTATAGTTAGGTTATTTGCCGAATGGGATAGTGCTTAAATCATCGAGATCGGCATCCTCGGTGATCGGTTCAAACCAGACAGCATCCTTACCGCAATAGCTATCATGCTCTCGGTATATATGGGCGCTGGTGTAAAGGGTTTTGCCCGTTACTCTGCTGACAGAAGGGCTAACGCTACATTCAAGTGATGTAGGTCTAAGATTCTTGCAATCCTTGCAATACTTCATGATTAGATCCTTTAATAAATAGTTAGGTGTTTACTACAATTATGACTTTACTACATTATTTGCATTATGTGCAAACTTAATTTTTTGGATCTGTAGTATTTCCGCAAAACTCATCCCTTGTAACAATGACTGCTGGTTTTGATTCTTGGGTGATAACAACATCACCGTTGGCGTTGATGTAATACGCATCTCCACTCTCCTTTGCTTTGATTAAATTACGGGCTTGCCACCTAGAATTAGCTTCCATCCACTTTGCTGCATCATCATCTGCTTTACTCATATTGCACTCCTTTTAAAAATATGTTTTAATCCGCTTATCGGTGTGAAGCCCGAATGTTAGAAGCCCTCAATGGGTGTTTTGTAGGTTTAGGAAAGTGTTGCGAGATCATTTTCTTAAACCGCTTCACTACAGAACATCTTTTAAGGGCTTTTTCTTTTGGGGTTCTCTCTGATAATACGGAGCTTTGAACCAGCTCTCCCGTATGGTGTAGCGCCAAAGGGAATAAACGAGATTGGCTAGTATCTGGAGGACCGTCACTGGAAAGCACCTCTTTAGTTAAGCAATCAACCGATAAACGATAGCTACCTGCATTTTTTGCAGATACCCGCCTAAAGCGGTTCTGGTGCTTAGCAATTTGAAAACTCGATGGGGTTCTCATGGGGTTTTCACAATACTAAGAGCAAACCGACCAGCAAAACCAATCCAAAAACTGAGAGAGTATCTAGCACCTGATCCATGCGTATATGCGTGCGTAGGTACGCCCATGCGCTCATGCGTAGGGGTGTTTTCTTAATAAATAGATGACGATCAATTGTAAAAATATCTTTATTTCTCATAATATTCTTTCAAAATAGTTAAAACGATTAAAAAGCGATATAAAGCGATAAAAATAGGCAAGTGATACCTAAGTACCACTTACCTACTGAAAACGCCTAGAATAGCGATCCTGCCTTGTTTACTGACATCCAGGCATTAAACGATAGAGCGGTTATTCCTTGTTTAGCGCATAAGTAGCAATAAGCGCTGTATTTATCCCTGGCGCTCATAAGCAATACCTAGGATGCACGCCAGCTTGCTTTTTAAATTCATTCCAGCGGGCATTAGCCCTAAAATTAGCGATACGGTAAACCTTGCGCCAGTCTTTTATATTCTCATCAGCGCAAAAATCACATATTGCTGACATCTCATCACCGCAAAAATCTCTAGTGTTGAGAATTAGCTCCACAGCATCATTTATTTGATTTTCTGAAATGTACATAAATTCCTCCAGTAGTTAGGTAATGACTAGCAAAATGCTAATCTGATAAGCGCCTATTCCTAAGCGCTTACCAGGTAGCACTACGCTACTGCCTGGTTAGTAATGCAGTCTAACCCGTTGATATAATCAGCGGCTTTTTGAGCTAAAGCGCTGGCGTTAAATATCGCCTTATTATCGTTTTTAAGGCATTGCAACCAGTTGCCAATATAATCAGCGTGCTGTAGATCGCCCTGGATACCATAATCAGCGCATAAAAATGCCGCTCCCATTTCCGCTACTAATTCTTCGAAAGCGTAGGCAGTATCAGCAAAGCGCTTGCCCTTAGTACGATCTAAACGATGTGGCGCACCGCTCCAGTGAGTGAGTTCGTGCAATGCTGTAGCGTAGTAGTGATTTTCAGAGATAAAAGTATTTTTTTCAGGTAGCGTGATGCTATCAGTAGAAGGGCGATAAAAGGCACGCCCTCCGCCATGAGAGATTTGAGCGCCAGTTTTAGCAATGCGATCCTCCAGGGCAGGGATCGGGTTAAAATCAGGTAATTGTGGCGCTGGTTTCTCATACTCAATACCTTCTACTTGATCAATATTGAAAACATAGTACGCTTTTAGCATTGCGTAGGTGCTATTTTCAGGGTTAGGATCATTCTCTTTTATTTCCTTTTTTGCTACTTGGGAATAGAAAACGATTTGAGTACCTCGCTCGCCCTTTTTAACAGTAGCGCCTAAATCTTGCCATTGTTTAAAACTTGCCCACACTGGTGAGCTGTAACCGCTCATGCCTAAGATCAAGCGATTAACGCCCTGATACTCTTTTTTACTGATAGCGTTACGATCCGCTCCGGTAGATCCCGCTTGCCAGGGTTTGATCCAGGGCGCAATGCCTTGCTCTAGTTTAGCGATGATGTTATTAGTAACGCTGTCATATACGCTGATACGGTTTGATGATGTAGTCATGATGTTTTGTCCTAGTTAGGTTAGGTTTGATCTTCAATGATTTCGATTACTTGACCTTCAAAGGCTTTAGCAGCCCTTTCGGCATGTTTAAAAGTAAAAAAATAGTCAATGTATTTGCCGTCAACTATTAAACGATAGACAGTAGATTTATTCATTGTTTGCTCCAATAGTTAGGTTTAAGGTTTACTGCTTGATAGTGTTTTTAATGTCGCCATTAAATTTAGCGATCTCATTTTGCAATTGATCGTGAGTGTAGATCTTATTGATTTTCTTACCAGATCCAAATGAGTGAGTGACGGTAAACTTACCGTCTTT
>Ga0208253_1000321_pt1 | contig 21178 bp, 21 predicted proteins | sample CryBogCBE10Oct08_FD_184573 | JGI IMG/M metagenome (GOLD analysis project Ga0208253, IMG submission 184573) | Freshwater microbial communities from Crystal Bog, Wisconsin, USA - CBE10Oct08 (SPAdes) | ecosystem: Environmental > Aquatic > Freshwater > Lake | place: Crystal Bog, Wisconsin, USA...
AGGATGCTACAGGCCTTGCTTGGACGGGTTCACATTCCTTCATCAGGTCTAAAATCGCGGTACGATCCCTTAGCTCAGTCTTAGCTCCTCTTCCTTTTTCTTCTCAAAGAAAATTCGCTTTTTTTTTTGTGAACAAGCAGCGCTGATAGTTCAGCTAAGGCCTTTTCTTAAGATTTCATGTTCGAGTTGCTTAATTTTAGTGTCTCTTGCATCCTTAACGGGCTTCTTGTTCCATGGTAAAGTATTCTCCATGAGTGTACGCCATTGCTCTATTTGAGTTGAAGATAAGCCCTCTCGTCTGAGATAAAGCCCTCATTCTTCATCTTTTAAATTGGTCGTATCATTAACAGCCTTGATCTGAGCCTGAACACTGATCCTGGAGCTCTTTTTGTTGCTCCTGTCTGTCTTGCCTTGAGCTTCTGAGATCCATTTAGCCCCTGTTCCGAGCAATACAAAAGCTTCTTCGCATATGGATATTATCGTTCTATCTCCTCTGTTCAGCATCTTTTCTGCTCAAGTTTCTTTAAACTCTTTTGAATAAATTTTACGATTTTTCATGTCTTAAAACCCTATCTTCTCGCCCCCCTATTTTCAACACTTGGCAATTCAACTATCCTGAGACACGGGGAGGGTGAGCCCTTGAGTTTTGACAAGATCGAAGGCATGGACTATCACCGTGAATGTGGTGAATTCTGATTGGGTCTATAGACAAAAAAATTTTGATCTTCCATGAGATTGATTCGACCTAATCATGAAAAAATCTTATAGGAAATGCCCTCTTTTTTTATAGTCTTCTAAAAGGGCGTCTTTTTCTGAAAAGCGCTTCAGAAGCCATGAAACGAGTTCTTTGGATTCCTGAGGTAAAGTTTCTACAGGATAACGTCTGACATGCAAATGGATGGGTGGAGCTTTCCCCTGAAGGATGTCCCAAATACTTGTGAGTTTTTTAGGAAATCCAATGGTCAGATCGTAGACAGCGTCCATTTCTTCCGAGAGGCCTTCGATGGTTGCTACAAATCCTCGTGTCTTTGGCAATAAAAGGTGTCGTAAGAGGGGGAGATTTTTTTTCTTGGCTTGATGCCAATTGCGTTTCCACTTGGCCGGAGTAAATCGGGTTCCTTCAACAAAACTAATTAACCAAAACGAAATTTTTTCCTGGCGGTATTTTGAAAAAGTTTCAAGGATGCTCGTTCGATCTGCGGTCCAATTTCTTTGGAGAAAAAGGCAGTCTAAAAAAAGCATGCCCCAGCCTAATCCAGGGAAGTACTTGATATTTTTTTTCGCAAACCATTTTAAATCCCCTAGTCGTTTTTTTTCAGAAGCTAAAAGTCCAATGGCATAAATATCTGCAAAGCCCTGATGATTAGCCAGGACCAGGGCATTTTCCTGAGCGGGAATGGGGTCTCCTGTTAGTTTTAATCCTACTCCATTGAGTGTATGCAGGCAAAAAACACACGAGCGCCACCAGGTATCTGCTAAAAAACGGTTGATTCTACGAAAGATTTTTTGAGAAAAGGGCCAAAAAACTAAACTGAACATCTGAAGTGTGTTTAAGAAAACCACAAAACTTAAGAGAAAAACAAAAAACACAAACCCTTTGAGAGAACGAAAAATCAGGCCCAGCGCGATCAATGTTCTGAATATTGGGTTTTTCGGATTGTGGGTCCAAGCTTTTTGCATAAACCTCCAAAAATAGCCGATTTAAGCAGGTTGTCAATGGTGCTTTTTTGAGGAACCGAACGTAGTTATTCTTGGTACTTTCAGGGAAAAGGGTCTTGGCGAGTTTTTATAGGGGGGCTACAAGCTTCTCCGCTAGGGCGTATTTTATCGATAATAAGATAAATAGTAGTCAGGAAGCTAATATACTGAGGAAGGGGGTCCTGGATGAGCGTTGAAAACCAATAAGGACCTGCCAAGCACATGAGATTCTCGCAAGACTTTATTTTGTCCTGATCTCGAAAGTATAAATAGCCTTTGTCTTGGACGACGAATTCAATGGTATCCCTCATATCAGGAAATGACCAGGTACTGCCTAATGCCCAGCATTTATCCAGGGAGGTGATGACTCGTATTATGGCGATATGTCTCCTTTTGGGAAGTGAATTTCATGATCAAAAGTAGCTTATCTACAAATTGGGGTGATTCTTTCAGCACCTCCGAGGCCAGTGTGTTGCCATGGGGTTTGATGGGAAAATTGAACAAAAACCAAGAAAAAGGGTGTGCTCCTCATCCAGACAAGGCCTTGTCTTTGACAAATTTTTCCATGATGTCATCCAGACAAGGCTTGGACGCGGGATAACGATCAGTGACGATCAGCCCAATGCACAAGCACTGAGATCTGCCGAAAGCTTCGCATGACATACGCGACATGAGGAGGAAGATGATCAAACGGCTCCGCGATTTGCTTCATTGTTTCTACCATCTCCTCCATCTGCTTCTGAGTAACGCCCGGTGGGATATTGGATTGATTTTTTTTTCATTTTCACTCCTATGCGTCATAGTCCAAGCCGCTTGCGTAGCTTTTGGAAGGTTTCAATCGTCTGTCCAGGGGAGGGTGTTCGCCGGGCGCTTTGTTCAAAATCAGTGATCAGGGCATCGAGCATTTCTTGACCATCTCGGGATTGCATGGCTTCTAAGGGGGTTCTTCCTTGAAGCGCAGGAATAGACACGGTTGGCCAATTCTCCCAATGCTCTTGCGTCATTTTGGCTACAAGCGATTTTACTTCGGGTAGTTCATTGAATGCTTTCATTTCTTGCTGCTTCTCTGAGAGCTCGGAGGATGCTTTCCTCTCATGCATTTTATTTAGGATGGATGGCATATCTTGGACCTCTGTGGCTACAAGGGTCCATCCACTTGGCATGCGTTTTTGTAAAATCTTTAAAAATTTTTCTGACCTCTCTTTTGAGTTCACCTCAACGGTCATCTTGTTCTTAGTCAGCTCAATATTTCCCAGCAGCGTGCTTTTCCAATCTTTGTGCTGACTATTTCCCTTCATGAGCCATGCAAATTCGACAAACTTGAGGTTTCCCTTTTTAAAAAACTGGGCATCCGCCAGCAACTCTTCTTTTGTCTGAGCAAAATCGAGACCATGAAGGGTTTCAAAAGTATCCTCTATGCTTTCAATGGAGAAAATCATTTTATGTGGAGTGATCAAATCGCCATCTGTATTCGTAATCTTTGGCATAGGGGATTCGTCAGATTTTCATAAATATTCCAGAATAATTTTAATAAATTTGCCTCGAAGTCATTTAAAAAGCTGTTATTGATTTCAATGCCTTCATGCTTACAGCCCTCTCGCACTTGGATGATGTTGATTTTGTAGTGCGCAGGAAAGGGGATAGGAGCTAATCCATCAAACATGGTAATGCCTCCGACCGTGATGATCTTGCCAAAAAGCACATGGCCTACCTCGAGTAATTGAGATCCGCTTTTTTCGATAACGACAAAATATTCTTCTGTTAAGATATCTTGCACTTTCACCCATGCTCCAGGTTTGCACTCAATCACGTCATAAAAACTCAGGTGGCGCTTCAAATTTTCTTCAAGATTCTCTAACTCAAGGGCACTGAGCTTATTGCCGAATCTCTCTCTGAAGGCTTCGGCGGGGGTCATTGCAGTTGAAACAGGCAGCGTTAACTCAGTGTCATCGGGATCGGGTGTCCAATGGTAAAACATCCATGGACCAAATAGGGGATAGAGAATGCAGCTAGGATCAAAGGGCTCCTTATTGTTCCACAGGTTAAACTCATCCCAGGCTTCATCGTATGCAGGCATTCCGTAATTGATCATGGTGAATTTCATCAACTTTTCAACTAAATGGCCATGCATATCATGAACGTGTTGCCAATCCAAACCATCGGACGTGGGTTTGAGTTTCGCCAAGCAGCATTTTTTATATTTCTTCCCGCTACCACATGGGCAAGTGTCATTTCGATTTATTTTTTGCATTGCATTTCCCATTCTGTTGTCAATTTAGCTTCTGCGCCTATGGATTGGTTCCCAAGGTCTAAATTTTAAAAAATCAATCTAGATAGTTTTCTTAGGCTCTTGTCTTACGAATGCCTATGTGTTTTGAGGTTCAGTTCGAATGAGTCTCCGGTCTGCTGATAATAAGGGCTTAAGTACTTGCTGTCAATAGGTGATCGGGTGAGAAGATGCAATTTTTTTGATTAATATATTAAGAATATCAATTGATTCTGGGGTTGTATTCATGTGAGGGGAGCCTGTGCTGAGTGTGCTATAGTATGGGTTTTGAACCGGGTGGGTCAGATGATTTGTGCATGTTGCACCGTGAAGCGGTCTTTTCCATCTATTCAGGTGCGACCTTCTCATCGATGACCGAGAGCAAAAAAACTTAAAATTCGAGTGATGGTTTTATGTTATAGGGGGAGCATGATTCGCTTTTTTAAAAAATTTTTCTGTATTATGCTGCTTCTGGTGGGTGCGAAGTCAGGACTTGGGAAAGAATACCGCGTATTGGTCTTGCCCAGCGGGGGGGCAGCCGGAATTATTTCTGCAGTTTCTTTGGTTGAATTAGAGCGTCAAACAGGAAGGCCTATTTATCAGCAGTTTGATGAGATCTGGGGTTCTTCTATTGGAGCCATGATGGCTGCGTTACTTACGGTTCCTCGTCATGACCAGGCAGAGCCCAAGTCTGCGAGTGAGGTTTTGGAATTTTTAGAGCAAGCATTTGCTAGTTGTTGGCGAGCTTCTGGGATTTTAAAAGCATTTAGTAAAAACATTCCTTTGGGTTTTCCATTAAAAGACACAAAAATACCGATTAGGATTTTATCGGCAGAAATTAAAGACTGGATGAGTGTTTTTCCGATTCCTTCGAGAACTGAGCTTAAAGTATTCTGTCCGGAGAGGGAAGGAGGGTTGCCTCTTCCATCTTTAGTTTGCAGTTCCTGTGTTTTGCCTCCGATCCATTGGTATGAGAAAATAGTTTCAGCAAGTGGAGAGATCTTTCATTACCTGGATGCCGGTCATGAATTTTGTACCGAGCAATGCATGAATCCCTTATATAAAAATCTGGAGGCATTTTCTAAAAAAATCAATGCGCAAGAAGATCGTGTTTCTCTTTTCTTCCTGAGCAATGGTTGGGTCAGACTTCCTTCCTGGTACACAGAAATGACTCTCGTTGAAGATAATCCTGAGCTTAAAGTAAAACTTTTTAATCTAGATATGGATCTTTCTGCTGCCCTTGAGGTATGGAGGCGGGATCATTGGTTCGGAAAAATGCTGGGTTGTGTTGAAAGTCCGTACATTCTGTACAATTTGGCAGGCATCGGGTTGATCCCTTCTTCGATTTTAAAGAGGCATGCCCAAGGGGTCCTTCAAGACTCAAGGGTCTTAAGGGCCATGATTGAAGACCTTCGTCAGAAAGAGGATGTTGGCGATCAGTTCTGGTAAGAGCTTCGAAAAAACCATGATTTTTGAGCTCCTTCGGGAGCCATTAAAATGCTCTTTACATGGAGACCCGCTTTTCGTTCTTGGGAAGTCGGGTTGGCGTTATTCTCATCAATTTTTAAAAAATAAATAAGAAGATGATTCGCTAGCTCAGGTAAAACGATCAGATGCAACCCAAGAAGTATTTTTTTTAAAAGAAGCGTGGATTTCGATGGGGATCACGAAAGGGTTGCGCGCTACTTGTCTTTGATGGTAAAGAGTTGTAAGTTTGAGGTTTTTTGGTGAGAGGGAGAGCTTGTGCGTATTGCTGTTTTTGGTGCAGGTCATGTAGGTTTAGTAACCGGGCTTTGTTTTGCAGAAAAAGGTCACGAAGTGGTATGTGTCGATTCTGATTTTTCCAAAATTCAACTTTTGAAGTCAGGTCAAAGTGTTGTATACGAGCCTGGTATTTTGTCTTTGCTGCAATCGCAGCTTGCGCAGAAACGGATTGTTTTTACTACGGATGCTCAGGAAGCCATTGAGCAGGCTGAGGTACTTTTTGTTGCTGTTGGAACGTCTTTGAAGGAAGACGCAACAGTGGATGTGCGTTCTGTTTTTGAAGTGATTGCTACCATTGGGTCGTTGATGCAGGGATTTAAGCTGATTGTGATCAAATCGACCGTTCCTCCCGGAACTTCTCAAGCATTGAAACAAGAGATTTCTCGTGAACTTCAAAAAAGAAGTGTATCTGAAGATTTTGAGATGGTTTCTAATCCCGAGTTTTTAAGAGAGGGGGTTGCTGTTGAAGATGGGTTACGTCCTTCACGTATTGTCATTGGATGTGAATCAGATCGTGCTCGTTCATGGATGCAAGAAGTCTATGCTGCTTTTTTAAAAGAAGACACTAGGATTCTTTGGATGGATCTTGGCTCGTCAGAGATGAGCAAATACGCGGCTAATGCCATGCTTGCTACTCGGATTTCGTTCATGAATGAATTTGCAAGATTGTGTGAATTTGTGGGAGCCGATATTCAGCAAGTGCGTTTGGGTTTAGGTTCAGACCCTCGGATTGGGTATTCATTTTTGCAAGCGGGTATTGGGTACGGAGGTTCTTGTTTGTCCAAAGACATTCAGGTACTTTTATGTACGGCTAAAAAATATGGCCAAAAATTTGGTATTTTAGAGGCAGTAGAAGAGGTCAATCGTACGCAAAGGGATCTGTTTTTTCAGAAGATTTTTAAGGCATTGAAGGATCTTCGCGGAAAGAAAATAGCGATTTGGGGGATGGCTTTTAAGCCGCATACGAATGATTTAAGGGATGCGCCTTCTTTAGCGTTGATGGATGCATTATTGAAATCACAGGCTCAGGTCTGTGTGTATGATCCTGCGGCTATGGAAGAGGTGCGAAAAAAATACCAGGGTAAAAAGATCGATTTTTATCAGGATCCCTATGAAATGCTGGAAGGTGCTGACGCGTTGTGCATTGTTACTGAATGGCCTTGTTTTGAAAAGCCTGATTTTTTAAAAATGAAACAATTGATGAAGGAGCCTCGTATTTTTGATGGACGTAATCTTTATCGTCCGGACGAAGTGAAGCAATGGGGTTTTCAGTACGAATCCTTTGGTCAATGCTGAAGCTATTTTTATTGATTTTTTGGATCACAAGCAACGGCCTTGCTGCTCAAAAAGAGACATTTACCTTTAGAATCCGAAGCGAGGTGCAGACGTTAGATTGGAATTTAGCCCATACGTTTGTTGAAGCTGATTTAATGCTCAACTTGATGGAAGGGCTTGTGGCCTTCAATGAGCGTTCTGAATTAGTGGGGGCTTTAGCTCTCCGATGGGAAGTCAGTTCTGATCGAAAAAAGTACACTTTTTTTTTAAAGCCGGGTGTGACTTGGTCTGATGGCCTGCCTTTAAAAGCGCAGGATTTCGTTTATAGCTGGAAAAGGCTTTTAACACAGATGACAGTAGCGCCTTATGCCTCCTTGCTTTTTGATCTTGTGGGTGCGGAAGATTATTTTCGGGGAACCTTGACTGATTTTCGTCGGGTGGGCGTTCAGGCACTTGATGATCGGACTTTGCAGGTTCAGTTACGGGCACCTATTGCTAACTGGATTCAGATTTTAAGTTTTTGGGCTACTTTTCCCATGCGTCAAGATATTTTAGAAAAATACGAAAATTCACGCTGGCAAGTTCCGGGTCGTATGGTGACTTTGGGGCCTTATATGCTTGAATCGCATGATTGGAATGCAAGGATCGTTTTGAAGGCAAATCCTCGTTATCATGGAACTCGAGGGAATGTTAAGCAGGTGGTGGTTCATATCATTCCTGAGGATTCCAAGGCGCTTCAGCTTTACGAGCAAGGGGGTTTGGATTGTTTGTCTGATTGGATGGCATCTGATTTGAAGACTTGGATGGGAAGAGCTGACTTTAAAAAGTATCCCCTCTGGAAGATTGGTTTTTTAGGCTTTTCTGTCAAGCATTATCCTGTTTCTAATGTTTACGTAAGAAAGGCCATTGCACAGGCTTTAGATCGATCGAAACTTGCGGCGCTTTTACCTTCTGTTCAGCCTGCATTTTCTTTGATTCCGTCTGATTGGATGGATTTCAAAATAGGCTTTCGTTTTGATCCTTTAGCAGCTCGAATGGATTGGAAACGTTCAGGGGTAGAAGGAAATACCTTAAGGTTGCATTATCTGCTTCCAGACTGGGAGCGATCTTCTACCATGGCGAAATGGATTCAAACAGAACTTCAAAATAACCTTCACTTGCAGGTGGAGCTGCATCCTTTGCCTCATCAGACTTATCGTCAGCATCTTACGTTGGAGTCTCATGATTTATGGGATTTTGCTTGGAAGGCCGATTATCTCGATCCTGATACTTTTTTATCTTTATTCTTAAAGAATTCTGGAAATAATATGACAGGTTGGGGTCGTGCAGATTACGATCGCTTAGTGTTGCAAGCAAGAGTTGAATCTTCTTTAGTTGCGCGGAAAAAAAAGTACTTAGAGGCTCAAAAAATTCTTTTAGAAAAAGAAGTGGTAGTCATTCCTATTTACTATGACTCTAATTTAGTATTGGTGAAACCGAGGGTTCAGAATCTGAGATTTAATGGACTAGGTTCTTTTTATCTCAAAGATGTTTCTGTGAGCTTTTGAGGTTCCCATTGGGTGAGAAGGAGTAAGGTAATGACTAAAATGGTGCCTGGAAAAAAGAGCAGATGTGGATAAGCTCTGAGGGCACGAAATCCTTCTTGAATGAGCGTACCTAAGCTTGCATAGGGCGGTTGAATGCCTAAGCCTAAAAAAGAAAGAAGGCTTTCGGTCATGGTATTCGTTGCAATTTGTGCAGTGAAGCAAATCCAAAGGGGTTTTTTGAGTGTGCTGATGGCGTGTACGCGTAGGATGTGCCAGGGATTTGCTCCTAGTGCTTCAGAGGCAGTCACGTAAGGGAGTTCTCGGAAGGGGAGGACAAGGTCCCTCGTTCTTTTAGCAGAAGTGATCCAGGAACTTAGAGTCAATGTGATGAAAAGTGCTGTGATGGTTTTTCCTAAAATGAGTGTGCAAGCGAGTGCCAAAAGGATGGTAGGGAATAACGTAAAAAAATCAAGCACTAGTGAAAAAAGAGTGTCGATGGAGCCTCCTAGGTAACCTGCCCAGAATCCTAGAAATCCTCCGAGTGAAAAAGCCGCTAAGGCGCTTAAAATTCCCAAAGCGAGCGAGAAGGTCATTGCTTGCATGGTCCGACCCAGGAGGTCTCTTCCTAAAAAATCCGTTCCCATGAAGTGGTGTAGTGAGGGAAGTTGGAGGCGTTCTGAAGTAGGTGTTTGAAAAAAGTACCATCCTGCTAAAAGGCTCAACAGCAGCCACCCCCGTTTTTTCATGATTTTTTCCAACGAATGCGAGGATCTGCTAAGGGCATGAGCATTTCACAGAGGAAGTGACAGAGGATTAAAATGATTCCAAAGACGGCTATGCTTCCAAGGATAAAAGGATAATCTCGTTGAAAAATGGCTTGTACAAAATGCTGACCCATCCCAGGAATTTGGAAGATAGTTTCTACTAAGAAAGAGCCACTTAAAAGAGAGGGTGCTGTGCTTGCGAGCAGGCTGAGCAGGGGAGTTAGTGCGTTTTTCAGTCCATATTTGAAAAGGATTTTTCTGGAAGAGATACCCTGGCTGCGGGCTGTTCGGATATAATCTTGGGTGAGAATTTCTTTCATACAGGCTTGGGTGGTAAGGGCTATCGTTCCCATCGGCTTGAAGGCTAAAGTGAGGGTAGGGAGGATGGCGGAGCATGGTTCCTCCCAAAGTGCCGCAGGAAGTAAGTGCCATTTCAAAGCAAAGCAAAAAATCAAAAGACCCGAAAGTAAGTAATTAGGTACGACTAATCCGAGTAAACTCAGGTTCATGGCTATTTTGGCTATCAGGCAGGGTCTTGAAGCATTCCAAAGACCGATACTGACACCAAGCAAAAAAGAGAGGATCAAAGCGCAGCCTCCTAAACTCAGGGAAATAGGTAAGGCCTTTGCGATGATGGAAGTGACTTGGTGCTCAGCATACTGAAAAGAGACGCCTAGGTCACCGCTGAGCCATTGGAGGATCGTTTTTTGGAGTTGCTTGCTGAGAGATTCGTTCAGTCCATGGCGTTGCTTCAAAGCGGCTTGTATTTCTTGGGTCGCATTCATTTCGGTATCGTAAGGTTTTCCAGGAAGCATTCGCATCAGAAAAAATAAAAAAAGACCCAGCAATACCACTGAAAATGAAGCCTGAATCCATCTTCCGAGCAGATGTCTGAACATAGCTCCAATCTAACACTTTTAGAGCGAAATACGAAAAAAACAGAAACTCTTCCTCTTTCATGCCATTCATTGTAATAAACCTGAAGCGCTTCTCTTGTTTTCGTAGCTTCTTCTGTGTATGATCGACGGTTAGAGGTTTTTTTATGGTTAAGGCGATGCAGATCAAACGTTTCGGAGGGCCAGAAGTTTTTCAGATGGTCTCATGCCCGGATGCTCCTTTAGCTGAGGATAGTGTTCGTATCGAAGTAAAAGCTTGTGGTGTTAATTTTGCAGATTTAATGATGCGTATGGGTTTGTACCCGGAAGCGCCTAGGGTTCCATTTATACCAGGATACGAAATAGCAGGGATTGTTTCAGAGGTAGGAAGTGAAGTGCAAGGTTTTGAATTGGGTACTTCTGTGCTTGCCGGTACGTATTTCGGTGGATACACTTCCTCGGTCGTCCTTCCTAGCGCTCAGGTCGCAAGAGTTCCTGAAGGCTTGAGTTTCGTTCAAGCCGCTTCCATTCCAGTTAATTTTTTAACGGCTTGGGTTGCTCTTCATGAAATGGGGAGGGTGAGAAAAGAAGATCGGGTTTTGATTCCAAGTGCTGCGGGGGGCGTGGGTATTGCCGCTGTACAGATAGCGGCTCAGGCAGGTGCTTGTGTGACCGGATTAGTGGGTTCTGAAGCTAAAAAAGAAGCGGTGAAAGCTTTGGGAGCTCATGAGGTTTTCACTTATGAGGAACATGAAAAAAATTCAAAGACTTATGAGTTGATTCTGAATGCTTCTGGAGGAAGAAGTTTAAAACAGGATTTTAAAAAATTGGTGCCTGCAGGCAGATTAGTGGGTTACGGCGCTTCTGAGCTGGTTCAGGGATCCCGAAGGTCTTGGTGGAAGGCGGGTTGTATGCTCTTGCAGAGTCCGTTGTTTTCGCCCTTGTGGATGGAAAACCGTGGAGTTTTTGGATTGAATCTTTTGAAATACTTAGAGGATCCTTCTGCAAGACTTTTACTTCAGGTATTTTTACATACTATTCTCGAGCGGTTTCAGGAGGGAAGCTTTCAGACCTTGGTGGGTAAAACTTTTCCCTTGCAAGAAGCCGCAGATGCACATAGGTATTTACAAAGTCGAGAAAATATTGGAAAGATAGTTTTGATTTCTGAAACATGAGTGGGTTCGCTAGCCTACTGCAAGGCAGAACATTGAGGTGAATATGATTGAGGTGTCTCATCTTTCAAAATTTTTTGGGACTCGTGCTGCTGTCAATGATTTGACATTTGAAGTTCAGTCAGGCGAGATCGTGGGTTTTTTGGGTCCGAATGGGGCTGGCAAAAGTACCACGATGAAGATTCTTACAGCTTTTATGCCTGCGAGTGCGGGAACAGCGAAGATTTGTGGCTACGATGTTTTTGATCATCCCATGGAGGTGAAGAAGAATATCGGTTTTTTGCCTGAGAATCCTCCGGTTTACCCGGAGATGTCCATTCAGGATTATATTGATTTTGCAGCCCGATTGCATCAAGTGCCTCGTTCAAAGATTGCTCAAGCAGTTGCTCATGTGATTGAGAAAACAGGATTGGGAGATGTACGTCGTCGGTTGATTGGGAATTTGTCTAAGGGGTACCGGCAGCGTGTGGGGTTAGCACAAGCCTTGGTGCACAATCCTAAAGTGCTTATTTTAGATGAGCCTACGGTGGGTTTAGACCCTCAGCAAATCATTGCGATTCGAGAATTGATCAAAAGCTTGAAAACAGATCACACGGTGATTTTGAGTTCTCATATTTTGCCTGAAGTGACAGCGACTTGTGAGAGAATCATTGTGATCAATCGAGGAAAGATTGTTGCAGAAGACACCATTGATCATTTGAGTGCTCGTATGAAAAAAGGGCTGATTTATTCGATGGAGCTTAAGAGTCCTCATGTTGAGGGTGTGAATGCGATTCGACAATTAAAAGGATTGGGATCCATCACTCAGACCGGGTCAAAGCTTACGATTGAAATTAAGGCGGGAAACGAGGAAGTGCGTGATCTTATCGTTGAAGCTGCGGTGAACCACAAGATGGGTGTTTTAGATTTTAGTGCTGAAAAAATGAGTCTTGAGGAAATTTTCCTTGAGCTCACCACGGTGGAGAAAGCTTCTTAGTTGCTAACCAATGTACAGGAGTAAGAAACAATGAGTCTTATCAATGCTTGGAATATTGCTAGGAGGGATTTTAGATCGTATTTCACTTCTCCTATCGCTTACATTATTATTGCTGGCTTCATGACGATTATGGGTTGGATGTTCTTTTTTAGTCTTTCACATTTTAGTCTGCAGAATATGCAGTACCAGCAATATAATATGGGGAAAGGGGTGAGCATTTCGGAAGGTATCATTCGGCCTCTTTATGCTAATATGAACTTCATCTTTCTCTTTTTGCTTCCGTTTGTCACCATGCGACTTTTTGCGGAAGAAAAGAAGCTTCATACGATTGAGCTTTTGATGACTTCGCCGGTTAAGCTTTGGGATATTGTTTTTGGAAAGTTTCTTTCTTCTTTTTTGCTGCTTGCAGTGATGCTTGGACTCACCTGCGTTTATCCTTTGGTACTGTTTGCTACAGGTAATCCTGAGTTTGGAACGATTTTCACGAGTTTTTTAGGAACGCTCTTGCTCGCAAGCTGTTATCTTTCTTTGGGAATTTTCTTCTCTTCGTTAACGGAAAATCAAATTGTTGCAGGGGCGTTGACTTTTGCTTCAGGCCTCTTTTTTTGGTTGATCACTTGGGCGACCCAATCGGCGGGGCCTTATTGGAGTGAGATTCTGTCATACTTGTCCTTGCTCAGTCATTATAACAATTTTAGCCAGGGTCTCATTGATACATCGGATGTGTTTTTTTACTTTTCGTTTATTACGTTAGGTCTTTTCTTGACACATCGTGTTCTTGATTCTTACCGCTGGAGGTGAATGGATTTATGAAAAATAGGGATGTAAAATCACAGTCGAAAAAGAACGTCATTCTTTGGTCAGGTCTTGGATTATTGGTCCTTGCTTTGCTTTTTGCGAGGGTGATCTATCCTGAACTTTTAGCGCTTAGCATTGTCTTAGGGGTGCTTCTTTTGGGAGCCTTGGGCGCCTTGATGGTTGAAAATCAAAAGGCCTTAAAGACGCGTACTGCCGCTTATGGTTTGAATTCTTTAGTGACGACGGTCCTTGTTTTAGGCATTTTAGGCGTTTTGAGTTTTTTAAGTTCACGTTACGCTCACAAATGGGATCTGACGAAAAACAAGATCCACACGCTTTCTGATCACACTTCTAAAGTAGTTCAATCGCTCAAGCAGAGTGTGAAGGTGACGTTTTTTTCAAAATTGCAACAGAAGGAGCAATTTCGTCCTCTTTTAGACAATTATCGTGGTTTGAATCCTAAGTTTGAAGTTGAGTACGTAGACCCTGATCGTGAGCCTGTGCGAGCGAAGCAGATGGGTGTTAAAAAATATGGGACCTTGCATTTGGCAGTAGGTGCTCGTGAAAACAGGATCGAAGATATCACGGAAGAAAAGATCACCAATGCTCTCATTAAGCTTCTTAAGGAAAAAAGTCCTAGGCTTTGCGTTACCACAGGCCATGGTGAAAAAAGCTTTACTTCTCAAGATGCAGAAGGGTACGAGAGTGTTCGAAAAAATTTGATGGATCAGTCTTATGAGGTGAAGGACCTTTCGCTCATGCAAGAGGGGAAGATTCCTGAGACCTGTGATGCACTTGCGATTTTAGGGCCGACGAAAGCATTTTTTGAGTCTGAGGTGAAAGCTATCTCGCAGTACTTGCAAGAAGGCGGTCGAGCTATCATTGCCTTGGATGTGAATTTGAAGGGTGCGGAATACGCTCATGAACTGGTGGGGATGCTGAGTTCCTGGCATATACGTCCTGTGACGGCGATGATTGTGGATCCATTGTCCAGGATGTTAGGGGTGGATGCGTCTGTAGCCGTTTTAGCGAATTTTTCTCGAAGTAACCCGATCACTCGAGATTTTCAGACGAACTGTGCTTTCCCATTAACTCGTCCGATTGATATTTTACCTGGTGTGCCTTCAGATTTAAAGGTTGAGTGGTTGGCACAGACAACGCCTAAAAGTTGGGCTGTGTCCGATCTTGCTTCTTTAGAAAAAGGTGAGGTAGGCTACAAAGAAGGTAAGGATAAAATGGGTCCGTTGCATGCTGCCGTGACGGTGGAAGGGAAGCTTGGGAAGACTACATCTAGTAAGAAGACGCGTATGGTAGTTTTCGGGAGTTCTTATTTTGCTACCAATCATTTTTCTCGTTACGCGGGAAACCTTGATTTTTTCTTAAATTCAGTTTCTTGGGTGATGGAGGATGAGAGTCTCATTTCTATTCGTTCTAAAGAAGAAGATGTGGGAAAGGTTGAGCTTTCTCAGAAAGCTGGGAATCTCATTTTTCTTCTCACGGTAATCACATTGCCGCTTTTGATTGCTGTAAGCGGGCTCGGCATTTGGATTGCTCGCAAAAAATTGTAATGACAGGAGTACAACATGAGTCAACCCAATTGGAAGCGAACGTTCTACCTTGCTTTGTTTCTTTTTGTGATGGGTACGGTTTCGTACTGGTTTGAATATCGGTATCAGCCTGATCGCGAGCACCGAAAAGAGACTGCGGAGCGGTTTTTTCAGATCGATAAAAAGGAACTTGAGTCGATCTTGCTTACAAAAGATCAGAAGAAGATTTCGATTCATTGTGCTCAGGAAAAATGCGTTCCTGGATCGAGTGCTCTTTGGCAATTGCGAGAGCCGATGAAAACTCAGGCAGATTTGGCTCATGTAGAGGCATTGATTACGAGTTTTGATGGGATGAAACCTACGGAGACGATTGATTTGAGTCAAGAGACTGCTGAGAAGAGGCAGTCTTTGTTGAAGGACTATGGGTTAGATGAAGTTTCAAGAAAAACCGTGGATCGTGTCGATATGACGCTTGCCACGGGTAAGACTACGTCTTTGTACCTTGGAATTCCACATCCTCTAGGGGGCTCTTATTTTGCGTTGCAGAGTACGAGTGAGCGTTTGGGTTCAGAAGTCATTCATGACCAGCGGGTTTACTTGATTCCTCAGTATGTTCAGAATTACCTAAAAAATCCGATCAATTATTGGAGAAATAAGGTCGTTTTTGATTTCAAGCCTCAGGAAGTGGAGTCTTTTCGATGGGAAGATCAAGGATCTAAAAAAAGCGTGAGGCTTGAAAAGAAAGAGGGCAAATGGTTCTTGCATGCAGGGGATCCTGTGATGGCAGATCAGCAAAAAGTCCAGAGTTTCTTGAACGCTTTGCTTGCGGTTTCAGCAAAAGAATTTGTTTACGAAGATTTTCAAACGCAAGAAGCTCAAAAAAGTTTGAAAGGTGCAGATTCTCTGGTTCGTTTGGAATTGAAGCTTGCTGCTTCTGAGAAAGAAACTTCTCAGAAGGTGTCAGCTTCTTTATTTAAAAAGTCAGTGAACAAGGAATTTCATCATTTTTTAACCTACTCTCAAGCAAAGCCCCTTTTTGAGGTTGAAGCTACTGCTGTTGGGCGATTGGTGAAGAAACCGAAAGATTTTCGAATCACTCAATTGATCAATCAAGCTCAGAAAATGGCTGCTCACAAAATGACTTTTTCTGGAAAAGCTTTTGGAGATAAGTCCTTGGTTGTTGTTCAAAAAGAGGGTGTTTGGAAGTCCGATCAATTGGACCTTGATGCTGAAAAAGTTAAAAATTTACTGGAGAAGATGACGGGCAATAGGATTATCGATTATCTGGATTCTTGGGATGCTCGTGAGGAGAAAAACGCTCTGAGATGGGTATTAGAAGATGGCACTAAAAAGCAGGAGTTTATTTTTTGGAAAAAAGCAGATCAGCTTTACGGAAGGGATCTTGGTTCTGGACGTAAAGAAGCTTTTACTGTGGATCGCTTGATTCAAAATGCACTTCCATGGAGCTTGGCGGACTTTGCTGTGCCTGCCAAAGATGAAAAAAAGTGATTGAACATTATTTGCCTGTTTTAACGAGTGTTCTTTTTAAGCCTCGAGTTTTTCAGATCGTTTGAATCTCAGTTGGGTTCTGCGATAATGTTTGGTTTATTGAGTCAGTGGATAGGATCTCACGCTTTTTTCTGGTTTTCTTGGTGCCGTCTTGAGCTCATTTTTTTTCATAAGTTTGGCAAACTTGCTCCTGAAATGGCAATCTGCAGTTGGTAGATTTTATTTCCCATTTTCGGTTTAGTTAGGGTTTTTTTCTGCAAGTTTTTATTTGTTAGCAGCGAAATTCTTGGTACCTGCTTCTTTTGAGGGATGATGTTTCTTATCGTTTTGTGATCAAGATTCTATTTTTACTCACTAGTAGCCATGGGTTTAGTCCCGTTTTACTTCTTATTTTCTCAAGTGGTCTATTTTGTGATCAGTTTCTGTTTAGGAAATGTGTTTTACTTCTTTTTTTGATTGCCCTTTTAGGGGTCTATGGTGGGTTTTTAGTACTTTCTTTATTTCATTGATACTATTTGACTTTGTGCTCGTATGATAGGATAGATAGAATACTATCAGAGTGTTTTCTGGAGGTTTCCTTTTCAGGTTCATGAGGATATTTTGAATGCATGAATGTGAAAAAGCGCGATTCATGAGCTTGTATCGAGGCTTATGGAGTTTCTGGCAAATGAAAAAAATATTTTTAGAGTATCTGTTCGTTTTAAAGCATCTTCTTTTGAGTCCTCGATAATTTTTTCAGTTGTATGAAGAGCGCATTAGTTTGCAGTTTGCGATAGTTTTTACGTTGATGAGTCATTGGGTAGGGAAGATTTTTCATTATTTGATGCGTCCTTTCTTCCCCACTTTAGATCTTTCTTATCTTTTGTCTTATTTCCGACGTGGGTCGGAGATGATTGCTTCTCATGCATTATTTGATAGCGAGTTCTGGGTGATTTTAGATCCTTTTATCATTTTAGTTTTTGTGCTTTTTTTAGGAATTCTCATGTTACTAGAGCTTAAACTTCTGGCTCCTACTTCTTCTCGCAGTGAGATTTCCTATCGATCTGTCATCAAAATTTTTTTTTATCGCTCGTGCCGAGCATCTTGATGGCTGTTCCATTAGTTGGAGCTCTTTTAATGTCTAGTAGTCATTTCTTGGTCACTTTTTTGGGATTCAAAAAAAAATATGCTTTAGGAGGCTTGCTTGCATTGGGGGTTTATTTTTCGCCTTATTGCCTTTGCTTAGTTTTTTTCGCACTCATTTTCTGTTTTCTTGCTGTTTCTTTATTCCGCTGATCGTGGGGCTTGATGCTCGTGTCAGAGGAACTCTGATTCAAAAAGTCAGATGATTGAGTCAAGAACTCGGATGCATTTTTTGATCTAAAATACGCCTGATCGTTTGATTTATGGAGCTGCCTTTCAAAAATGAAAATGGTTATAGACTATCTCTCTGTTTTAAGGATTCTTTTTAGGCCTAGGGTATTTTTTCGAGTGCATGAGGAGCACATGAGCTTCGATTTTGCATAGGTTTTGGGTTGGTGAGTCATAGGGGTGGTTTTACATGATTTGATCCTTTCTTTCCTCCTCTCGTATATCTCGAATGGCCCTGAGATCACTCTTCTTTGCTGATTTTAGGTCCTGGTCTTCTTTAGTGGACACGTTTTTTTTCGAGAATTTTTATGGTATTAGGCGCTCGATTACTGGTTCCTGCTTTTTCTCGGGGTGATCTTTCTTATCGCTTCTGTGATCAAGATTCTATTTTTAGCTCAAGCCTACTGCTTTTTATTGGATATTCTACTCGTCGGAGGTTTTTTGGCGTCTATCGGCTATTTCGTGATAAGTTTTTTGGGATTCAGAGAAAAACACACCTTAGGTATTGCGCGTACGCTTGGGGTTTATTTCTCAGTTTACTGGCTTGTGGCTTTTTTGATGGCTGGTTTTTGTTTCGTTGGGCTTTGTCTTTTTGTTGTCTCTTTATTTCGTTGATATTCTGGATTTTACGTTGGTGTATTAGGTTAGTTCGAATCTTATCTGGGATAGATTTTATCCTGATGAAAAAAGTCAGGTATTTCCGAGGTCTTTTGAAAGGCTCTTGTTTTTGAGCGTAGGGAGACTATCATGAATGATCTGATGCAAAATGCAGAGGGTTGGTGAATGATGCTATTGATCAAAAGTGAAAAAAAATGATGGTACAGTATCTATCGGTTTTAAGAAATCTTCTGCTGAGGCCTCGGGTTTTTTTCAAATTGCTTGAGGATCGCATGACCTTGGATTTTGCCATAGGTTTTGGGTTGATCAGTCATTGGATCGGGGTGATTTTTCAGTTTTTGATCGGTTATTTCTTTCCGTCGTACGATTTGTCTTCTTCTTTCTTGAGTACTTGGGGGATTCTTGGTTCTGAAGAAGTGTTTTTATTGAAGTTGGCATGGGTGATTTTAGATCCTTTCCTGGTTTTAGGGTTTGTGCTTTTTATGGGCACTTTTGTTCTGATAGGGGGGAAGCTTCTGATTCCTGTTGCTTCTCAGCGTGATCTATCGTATCGATCGATTTTAAAAATTCTTTTTTTAGGACTTGGGCCTTCCGTTTTAGGGTTTTTTCCAGGATTTGGGATTTTTTTATCTAAAATGGGAAGTTTCATGGTGAGTTTTTTTGGGGTGAGAGAAAAATATAGTTTAGGAGCCTGGCGTACTCTAGGGGTTCTGCTTTTTCCTAGATTGCTTTTTGTTGCTGTCTGTAGTGCTGGTGTCTTGTTGCTTCCTGCGCTATTGTTGAAATTTATTCTGATGCAATCTTTCGGATAGAATGCTATCAGGGGAGTACTGTCAGAGTGTTTTCTGACGGAAGGGAAGTATAATGGAGACTCATCAAAAAATTCAAGTGTTGATTCCTGAGGTGCGGCTTCAAACTCGCATTAGTGAGCTTGCTCATGAAATGAATCAAGATTTTCAAGGCAAGGAGATTACTGCGGTTTGTATCCTGAAAGGAAGTTTTATCTTTTTTTCAGATATGATTCGGATGTTAGAGGCTCCTGTTACTTGTGAATTTTTGGGAGTTTCTCATTATGGTCGTCAAACCCTTGCTTCGGGAGAAGTGAAGGTGACTTTAGACATCAATGAGCCTTTAGAAGGTAAGCATGTTGTGATTTTTGATGATTTGGTGGATTCTGGTTTGACCCTTGCTTATATTTTAAATAGTTTGCAGGCGCGTAAACCTGCTACTTTGAAGACTTGCTCGCTTTTAGTCCGAACGGAGCATTTGCTTCCTAATATTCAAGTGGATTATGCCGGATTTAAAATAGGAAAAGAGTTTGTTCTCGGCTACGGTATTGACGATTCTGGACGATTTCGTGAGCTTCCTTATATTGGTTATATTGAGCATGGTCACTAAATGCATTCGTTCTCAAGCTCCCACTCGCATTGATTTGGGGGGTGGTACGCTTGATATTTGGCCTTTGTACCTTTTGCTTGAGAACCCGGTTACGTTCAATGTAGCCATTGATCTTTTTGCAGAAGCCATTTTAGAAGAGGGATCATTTCCCTCTGAGGTGGAGTTGATCGCTGAGGATCAGAACCAAGGGTTGAGTTGTTCTTGGCATGAGCTTCGTTCTCATAGTCTTTCGTTACCTCCTGAGTTAGCCCTTCATTTTAGGCTGCTTCGTTTTTTTGAACCAAAAAAGAAAAAAAATGGTGCGAGTATTCGATTAACGACACGCGCTTTGAGTCCTGCAGGAGCGGGTTTAGGAGGCTCTTCTGCTTTAGGCATTGCTATGGCAGGAGCGTTGAGTGCTTGGGCAGAATACCCAGTTGATCCGAAGACCCTCATTGCTATCACCTGTGATATTGAATCGGCTGTTATTCGAGTACCAGCGGGTCTTCAGGATTACCATGCTGCCACTTACGGAGGTTTACAGGCGATTCATTGGGAGCCGGGATCCCATCGTCATGAAAGGCTTTCTGAGTCTTTGTTGCAAGAAATGCAAAAACGCCTCATTCTTTTTTACTCAGGAAAATCAAGAAATTCTGGAATCAATAATTGGACCCTTTTTAAAGAGTACATTGATCAGGAAAAAAAGGGTGGTAGTTCAAGTATTGCTTTACGATTTCAGAAGATTGCCGATACCACCCATCAACTCATTGAGGCAGCGAAAAAAAGTCAATGGGATGAAGTGGGTTTAGCGATTGCTCAGGAATGGGAAATACGAAAAACCCTTGCTTCTGAGATCAGTATTCCAGAAATTGACTGTGCTTATGCGCAAGCTCAGAAGTTAACGCGTGTTTATGGAAAAATTTGTGGTGCAGGAGGAGGAGGGTGTTTTTTTCTTTATCTTCCTGAGCCTCCGAGTGCTGAAATACAACGAAAGCTCATTGCTATTTTCCAGAACCACGGTATTGAGTCTTTGCCTTTTCATCTGGTTTCTCGTGGGTTAGAAGTGAATTAGGTTTTTTGGATTCTCTTACCAAAGCTATAAAAAATAAATTTTTATGCGTTGTTTTCTAGGCAAGGTCTTCTCAAGATGGACTTAGTGGTTTTTATGTAGTCAGTGTAAATTGCGCACTATTTATTAAAAAAATACTTAAAATCTCTGATGAACACTTGTGCATGGATGGCATTGTTAATAATTGCAATGGTTCAGTCAGTCGGAAGGACTTTGAGTATGTATGGAAATTAAGAAGGGGCAACTTAAGGAAGATTTCTAGGGTATGCAGTCCATAATGGGGATAGTCGAATGCATCGAATATTGCAAGAAAATTCTGTTTAAAAAAGAATCGACTAGGACTAGAACGAAAATCTCGAATAAAAGCTTGAGAGAAATTTGAGAATGAAGCTTTTCAGGTTAGAGTATATTGAATATAATCTCATTGTAACTAGTCAGCCATTTTTTCAAAAAAATGTGATTTATCGATAAAACTAACAATGAACTTAGTGATTTCTAGAAATTCACATGAAGGTCAGTTCGATTTATTTCCCTCTGAAATCGAGATATTAGATGGCTGTCTTCGCTTTTTCACCGTTTTCGAGCAGCACTTAT
>Ga0208253_1000324_pt1 | contig 21040 bp, 22 predicted proteins | sample CryBogCBE10Oct08_FD_184573 | JGI IMG/M metagenome (GOLD analysis project Ga0208253, IMG submission 184573) | Freshwater microbial communities from Crystal Bog, Wisconsin, USA - CBE10Oct08 (SPAdes) | ecosystem: Environmental > Aquatic > Freshwater > Lake | place: Crystal Bog, Wisconsin, USA...
CGGCGGCCATAGCGAGAGGGAAACGCCCGGTCCCATTCCGAACCCGGAAGCTAAGCCTCTCAGCGTCGATGGTACTGCAAGGGGGACCTTGTGGGAGAGTAGATCGCCGCCGGACATCATTTATAAAGAGCACTTGCTCCTCACATTGTGAGTTGAGCAGGTGCTCTTTTTTGTTCCACACAATAGTTTCCACATTCATTCTTTTGCACAATTTGTACTGACACATATGTTGCATCTGAAACGATCTCTCTATCCTCACCGATTGCCATTGGTTCAGTGGGAACCATCTGAGTCGAGTAGTGACGTGGATCGGAGTGAGTAATGAAGAGAGCACCTTCAACAAATCTAGAGAGTGCAGTCAAGGTAATGGAGGATTTCGAGCCGTGCAATGAAGTGCTTCTCGTAGGTCGAGTGAGTGCGCCAGCGATAAGTCGAGAGCTTCCTAGTGGAGATAAAGTTGTTGAATTTCGAGTTGTTGTAGAGCGAGCAATCTCTCGAAGCAAGAAGCGTGAGGTAGATACCTTGGATGTAGCGGCGTGGAGTGCTAGTGCTAGAAAATCGGCGCTCTCGCTGAAGGCCGATAGCTGGGTTGAGGTGCAGGGGGCGGTTCGCCGACGTTTTTGGCAGGCGCCGAGCGGTCTTGCTAGTCGTTGGCAGGTAGAGGCGCTCACTATTACCAAACTGTAGAGCGAGGGCTTCTGTGTCAGGTCAGCGTAGTAGGGGCCTTTTTAGGTACGGTATAGCCATGGATATTCATAGTGACTCACACATCTCTGATGGTGCTAGCCAATCCTCCTCGATTGATGCGATCAGAGATCGAATCGCGGCCATTCAAGATAAAGATTCGAATAGCCAGGTCGCTGAGTATGACGCGATCCACGGAGAGTTAGAACGAGCACTTACCGCCATTGATGGTCTATAGCGAGCCGCTATGAAGACGCGTCTTGATGCAGAGTTGGTCCGACGGGGATTGGCGCGCTCTCGTGAGCATGCAGCTGACCTTATTGAATCACGCTCTGTCTTAGTTGTCGGTATTCCAGCGAGTAAACCGGCGACACAAGTTGATGCAGAGACCTCAATAACGATTGCAGGGGAGAGGGATGACTACGTCTCTCGTGGTGGACACAAATTGGCTGGAGCTCTCGATGCATTTCCGGAGATTGTTGTTGAGGGTCGTCGAGCCCTTGATGCAGGTGCATCAACAGGTGGATTTACCGATGTTCTCTTGAAGAGAGGCGTTGGCCATGTTGTTGCGGTTGATGTTGGATACGGCCAGATGGCGTGGGAGATTCGACAAGATGAACGGGTAACCGTTCTGGATCGAACCAATGTCCGCCACCTCACGATAGAACAGATCGGTGAACCAGTGGATCTCGTTGTTGCAGATCTCAGTTTCATCTCGCTCTCGCTAGTTCTGCCTGCGCTCGTCTCCGTGACACGAACCCAAGCAGATTTCCTCGTGATGGTTAAGCCGCAATTTGAGGTCGGCCGAGAGAAATTGGGCGCTGGCGGTGTAGTCAGGGATCCAGCGCTACGAAAAGCAGCCGTTAAAGATGTCGCTGATGCGGCCTACGATATGGGATTGGGTTGCTCAGGTGTTGTCGCAAGTTCACTCCCTGGACCGAGCGGGAACGTGGAATATTTCTTATGGCTAAGACGGGGCAGCGATGAAATCTCAGATGCAGCGCTCGACCTCGCTATTTCAGAAGGGCCTCAATAAATGAAGGATCGCTCTGTTCTCTTAGTCATTCACCCAACGAAATCTGAGGCTGCAAAATTCGCTATTGATCTTGCGAGTGCATTAACAAGCGCTGGATTCAAGGTAGTTTCTCAGTACCCGCAGGCACTTCCTCATGTCGCTCCATTAGAGAATATCTCAGAGGTGGAGATAGCTATCGTTCTCGGCGGCGACGGAACAATTCTGCGAGCCGCTGAATTAGTACAAGATCGTCAGATTCCAATTCTGGGAATCAATATGGGAAATGTGGGTTTTCTAGCCGAGATAGAGAGACCCTCAATAGATCGGATCGTTCAAGGGATTACGGAGCGCTCCTATCAAGGAGAATCTCGCCTCGTTCTCCATTACTCCGTCGAACGTGGCGGAAAGGTCGTAGAGCGCGGTTGGGCGCTCAATGAGGTAACTCTTGGTCGAAGCGACGCCCAGATGGTCGAACTCTTCGTTCAGATTGATGGTCGTCCCCTCTCTCGATGGGGTTGCGACGGAGTGATCGCTGCGACGCCGACGGGTTCGACCGCATATGCATTCTCAGCTGGAGGCCCAGTTGTGTGGCCAGAGGTAAATGCGATCATCTTTCTGCCCCTTGCAGCACATGCTCTGTATTCGCGCCCGATGGTCATCTCACCGGAATCGACGATCGCTATTGATCTAGAGTCCACGAGCGCTCATCTTTCAGCAGATGGAATGCGAACCTTCGAAGTTCAGAAGAGCGATCGAGTAACTATCTCCCGGGAGAGCTACTCCATTGACTTAGTTCATTTGAGTGGTGGCGCATTCACGGATCGTCTCGTGGCGAAGTTTAAATTGCCGATTGAAGGCTGGCGTGGTGAGTGATAACCGACAGGGAGAGAGGTCCTCACTAGAGGAGATCTCGATTCGCAATCTTGGCGTCATTGAGAGCGCTACCGTTGAATTCTCACCAGGGTTAACAGTTCTTACCGGTGAAACTGGTGCGGGTAAGACTATGGTTCTCACGGCGCTTGGACTTGTTTTAGGCGCGAAGGCCGATGCTGATCTGGTCCGAACTGGCGCTGATCGCTCGATCGTCTCGGCTAGGTTTCGCGTCTCACCCGATCTTGCAGAGCGAATGATCGATGACGGCGAAGATCTTTCGGAGAACGAATTGATTCTCGCTCGAACGGTGAGCGCGGAAGGAAAGTCTCGAGTCAACATCGGTGGAGCGTTATCCACTGCCAATCGGGCTAGTGAACTAGCGACAGAACTCATCGAAATCCATGGTCAATCGCATAATGCACGATTGTTGAAGAGCTCAGTTCAACGTGAACTTCTTGACCTCTTTGTTCAATCCTCATCTGAACTTTCGGCATATCAGCGAATTCTCGAAGAGTATCGCGAACTCGATGCGCGTATAAGAGAGTTGCGCGAACAAGGAAAGAAGGCCGATCAAGAGATTGAGGCTCTCAAGACCTTCACGGATGCCTTCTCAAAGGTTCTTCCGGTGGCAGATGAGTTGAACAGTATTGAGCAGGAGTTAACAAGATTGGGAAGTGTTGAGGATTTGCACTCTACAGTCACATCAGTACTTAATCTTCTCGAAGATGAAGAACGTCCCGTTACAAGCACGCTGAAGAGCGCTAAAAAGCTGCTCGATTCACTTCGAGGCAAGGATCAGAGTCTTGAGAGTCATATCGATGGATTTTCTGAGATTGTGCTTGACCTGACAGATCTTGTCAGCGACCTCCTGTCCTACATCACGCGACTCGAAGCGGATCCGGCGAGATTTGAATATCTGCAAGAGCGCAAGGCTTCGATCAATGGCCTCATAAAAAAATTCGGAATTGGAAGCGATCGCGACCAGGCGCTTGCGGAATTAATCTCTCGGTTTGAGAACTCACAGGAGCGACTTGCAGATCTGACTGGAGGAGAGAGCCGAATCTCTGAATTGGAATTGCAGCAGCAGGAGATCTTTGCTCAATTGAAAAGCGCAGCAGGTGCCCTAACCAAGAAGCGCGTTGGAGGAGCTGCGAAACTTTCAGAACTTGTGACTGAAGAGATCCATAATCTCTCCATGCCGAGCGCTGCATTAGTGTGCGAAGTTTTAACTCGTGATAGATCGAACTTCTCGGATTACTCGGCGACAGGAGTCGATGATGTGAATTTTCTCTTCACTGGACATAAAGGTTCCAGTCCGTTGCCCCTCGCAAAGGTGGCAAGTGGTGGAGAGAGCTCTCGCGTAATGCTTGCAGTCGCCGTGGTCCTGGCACAGAGCTCACCCATTGGTACCTATATATTCGATGAGGTTGATGCAGGGGTAGGTGGCGCCGCCGCTGTTGAGGTAGGGCGACGATTACATGCGCTCTCACGTAGCTCGCAGGTGATCGTTGTCACCCACCTAGCTCAGGTAGCGGTCTGGGCTGATCACCATCTCGTTGTACAGAAGGATCAGAGCGGCTCTGTAAGCGCTAGTGATGTCAAGGCGCTCGATCTCGAGGATCGAAAGATCGAGATCGCTCGCATGCTCTCGGGCCAATCACAATCGCAGAGCGCACAAGAACACGCTGCCGAGCTTCTGGAATTGGTACGAAAATCTCGCTCTGCTTAGTGATAAGTTAGCGCTCCATGACCAGCCCTCATGTAACCAAGCATCTCTTTGTCACCGGGGGCGTAGCCTCAAGTCTTGGAAAGGGTCTGACCGCCTCGAGCCTCGGACGCCTTCTCTCATCGCGCGGAGTCCGCGTCACCATGCAGAAACTCGATCCTTATCTCAATGTAGATCCGGGAACGATGAATCCCTTCCAGCACGGCGAAGTATTTGTCACCGATGATGGCGCCGAGACCGACTTGGATATCGGCCACTACGAGCGCTTCCTTGATCGCAACCTCTTGGGGTCGGCAAATGTGACCACGGGTCAGGTCTATTCAAATGTCATTGCAAAGGAACGCCGCGGGGGTTACCTCGGGGACACCGTTCAAGTCATCCCGCACATCACCAATGAGATCAAAGAGCGCATCCGCTCTATGGCTGGACCAGATATCGATCTTGTTATTACTGAAGTCGGTGGAACAGTCGGCGATATTGAATCCCTTCCATTCTTAGAAGCTGCCCGTCAGATACGTCAGGATGTTGGGCGCGATAATGTCTTCTATCTCCACGTCTCGCTCGTTCCGTATATCGGACCTTCTGGTGAATTGAAGACAAAGCCAACACAGCATTCAGTTGCAGCACTGCGTTCTATTGGTATCGCTCCAGATGCAATTGTTATTCGCTCTGATCGCGAGATTCCAGATTCAGTGAAGCGCAAGATCTCAGCGATGTGCGACGTCGATCAAGAAGCAGTTGTTGCCGCTGTAGATGCTCCGTCTATTTACGATATTCCTAAGGTTATTCATGCTGAGGGGCTCGACAGTTATGTTGTACGTCGACTTGGCCTCAATGCTGGAGAAGTTGTTTGGGGAGAGTGGGATGACCTACTTAAGAAGGTCCATCATCCCAAACACCATGTCACTGTCGGTCTCGTTGGTAAGTATGTTGATCTCCCAGATGCCTATCTCTCGGTAACTGAGGCACTTCGAGCCGGCGGTTTTGCTAACGATGCAAAGATTCACATCAAATGGATCCCATCCGATGATTGCGAAACACCAATAGGAGCGGCAGAGAATCTCAAAGATGTAGATGCAATCTGTGTTCCGGGGGGATTTGGTGTGCGAGGTATTGAAGGCAAGCTTGGGGCACTCACCTATGCTCGTGAAAATAAGATTCCAACTCTAGGTCTCTGCCTAGGATTGCAATGTATGGTGATCGAGGCGGCCCGCTCACTCGCTGGACTCACTCAAGCCAGTTCGGCTGAGTTCGATCCCGATACAACTGATCCAGTGATTGCAACGATGGCTTCACAGGAAGCGATCGTCGCCGGTCAAGGCGATATGGGCGGAACGATGCGCCTTGGGCTCTATCCAGCAGTTCTTGAGCAAGGCTCTATCGTTGCTCGCGTCTACGGTTCCGGTCAGATTGAGGAACGACATAGACACCGCTACGAGGTAAACAATAAGTACCGTGATCAGATCGCTGCAACAGGGCTGAAGTTCTCAGGTCTATCACCTGATCAACATTTGGTGGAATTTGTTGAACTTCCAGAGTCCACACATCCTTACTATGTTGGAACTCAAGCGCACCCAGAACTTCGCTCTCGCCCAACTCGTCCCCATCCACTCTTCGTTGGATTGATCGAGGCAGCTATCGCACAGGGTCTGAAGAAGGGCCATGAAGAGCGCTGATCAACTTCTTCGGGAGTACATCGCGCACCTTCGAGTTGAAAAGGGACTTGCTCGAAATACAACGAGCGCTTATGAGCGAGACCTAAGCCGTTTTGTTGCTTACATAGCAGAGCACGGGATCTCCTTCGACTCACTCACGACGCAAGATCTTCAAGAGTATGTCGCCCATCTCCGTGGCAAGGGCGGGGGTAGGCCGCTCGCGGAGAGCTCTATCTCTCGAGCCGTGGTCGCGCTCCGAAACTTCTATAGCTTCGCATCTTCTGAAGCTGGTTTTCTCAATCCCATTAAAGAATTTAATCCGCCGAAGATTCCCAAGCGCCTACCAAAGGCGCTATCAATCGCCGATATTGAATCACTTGTTGCACATGCCTATCGCGAAGGAGAGGTTAACTCTTTACGTGATGTTGCCCTTATTGAATTGTTGTATGCAACTGGAGGGCGTGTAACAGAGATCATCTCGTTAACTCTTGGAGATATTTCCAAGTTAGGCGATTCGGAAGACCTTGCCATTAAATTAAAAGGTAAGGGTGGTAAAGAGCGGGTAGTTCCAGTAGGAAAGTACGCTCAAAACTCACTTGATCAATATCTCGTCCGCGTTCGACCGGCTCTAGCAGGGGAGAGGAGGGTGCAATCTCTCTTTCTAAATACCAGGGGCACGCAATTGAGCAGGCAGAGTGCCTGGACGATCATTTCTGAAGCGGCGTTACGAGCTGGTATTCAAGAGCACGTGACACCCCACTCCCTTCGCCACTCATTCGCTACGCACCTCTTGGATGGTGGCGCTGATATCCGAGTTGTTCAGGAATTGCTCGGCCATTCATCAGTAACGACAACACAGATTTACACCTTGGTGACGATAGATCGGTTACGTGAAAGCTACTCCGATGCTCACCCTCGAGCGAGGTAAATTATCTTCCGCGTAAACGACGGGCAATGATGGATTGATCACCCTTGGATTCAAGATCGGCGATAATGATCGCGAGAGATTCACGAACAATTCGACCACGATCTACTGCCAAACCTAGATCGCCACGCAGTGCGAGACGAGCCTGCTCGAGATCATAAAGTTCATCAGGTGATAGGTAAACAGTGATCTTCTCATCATGGCGTTCGCGGCCACTTGGTGATCGATCGAAGGTATTTGTTCGACGGCGAGGTGTCTGTCGCACCGACTTCTTCGCGGCCGTGGCCATCGGGGCAGTAGGAACATCTTCAGGTGCAACAGGTGCCGCGTTTGGCACGGCACTCAAAGTTGTCGATTGACGGAAAAGCTCATCGGCTCCAGGAAGTTGTACACGTCTGCTCATTTGCTGCCTCCTCGGCTGATTAATTCACGGGCTAATCTGCGATAGGACATCGCACCCACTGAACTGCTGGCAAAGGTCGTGATTGGCTCGCCTTGGGATGTGGATTCAGAGAAGCGAATTGTCCGAGCAATAATCGTGTCAAAGACTTCATCCGGGAATTGGTTTGCGATCAACTCCAAAACTTCCCGAGAGTGTGCGGTCTTACGATCGAATCGAGTTGCGAGAATTCCATCGATAGCGAGGGAAGGGTTTGTATTCTCTTGAATCGTCTGAATTGTGCTCTTGACCAATGCGAGTCCATGGATAGCAAAGTATTCGCATTCCATCGGGATGATGACACCAGCTGATGCAGTAAGTGCATTAACAGTCAATGTGCCTAATGAGGGCGAGCAATCAATCAAAATGACATCGTATTCATTGACCACCGGAGCAAGCATCTTCCGTAACTTATGCTCTTTAGCAATTTCAGAGACGAAGCGAGCTTCGGCTGCTGCCATATCCTCGTGTCCGCGGATGAAGTCCATCCCTGGGACATTCGATTTCAGAATCGCATCATGGATATCCGCTTGTGGTTCATTGAGCAGGTACCAGATCGAATTGAATTGCTCATTCTCGTAAGGCTTGATACCAAGACCGATAGTCATGGAAGCCTGTGAGTCGAAGTCAACCAAAAGGACTCGCCGTCCAAGTTCTGCTAGCGCTGCGCCAAGGTTGATCGTCGTTGTCGTCTTACCTACCCCGCCCTTTTGATTGACGATCGAGATGATTCTGGCAGGTCCTTCGTGAGGCGCAGGAAAGGTATCCGGGAAGGCTAATGGTGGCTTGCCGAGGAGGGCCGATGTTTGAGCTAGTTCTTCGTCACGATTTGTCGATTTAGCGTCGAAGCGAGAAACCTGCGAATTTACTTTGGCCATGGCGGGACTCTATGGCGCGTGTATTCGAAAAGGCAAGCCCGAATGGGTACGGTTCACCCATGGATGAGATTGCGCAGGTCGAAGGATCTGATCTTGCGCCCCCAGAATCAGCGGAAAATAACGGTTTTTCGGTTCATTTGACGAACTTTGATGGACCGTTTGATCTCCTCTTGCAGCTGATCTCGCGCCACAAAATGGATGTCACGGATGTGGCTTTGGGCGTTGTCACTGACGATTTCATCGCCTATATACGGACCCTAGAAGGCTCTGAGGATGGTTGGAATCTCGATGAGACCACCGAGTTCCTCGTCGTCGCCGCGACCCTTCTCGACCTGAAGGCGGCGCGCCTTCTGCCATCTGGCGAGGTGGAAGATGAAGGCGATCTAGCCCTGCTCGAGGCCAGAGATCTCCTCTTCGCACGTTTGCTCCAGTATCGCGCTTTCAAGGAGATCGCAGCGATCTTCAACTCGAGAATCGATCTCAATACCAAATCTTTCCCTCGTACAGTTGCCCTCGAGCCCCATTTGGCGCAACTCCTTCCCGAGGTCCTTATCGGGGTAGGGCCAGAGCGCTTTGCCGCGATCGCGCAACGGGTTCTCTCACCAAAGGTAGTGCAGACCCTCTCAATCGATCACATTCATAGACCACTCGTCAGTGTGAGCGAAGAGGCGGTCAAAATCGTCGAGTCACTGCGTACCTCTGGCCGCACGAGCTTTAGGTCATTGATCTCTGATGCCGATTCGACTCTCGTTGTAGTAGCCCGGTTCTTGGCCCTCCTGGAGCTTTACCGCGAGGGCGTCCTCCGCTTCGAGCAGGTTGTCGCGCTGGGCGAACTTCAGGTGACCTGGGTAGGAAGCGCAACCGGCGAGGTTACAGTGAGCGATGAATTTGATCTCCCTCCAGCAATCGTTGATTCCGAGACAGAAGAGGAATAAATGTCTAAAGAAGAAGTGAAGAGATCCATTGAGGCGATCTTGATGGTTGTTGACGAGCCGCTCTCAGAGCTGGTCTTAGCCCAAATTATCGAGGTTCCGACTGAGGAGATCTCCCAGATCCTCGTAGAGATGGCTGCTGGCTATGAAGAGGAGCAGCGCGGTTTCCAACTCCGCCACGTTGCCGGCGGGTGGCGCTTCTATAGCCATCCCGATCTCTCTCCCTTGGTGGAGAAGTTTGTCCTGGATGGCCAGCAGAGTCGCCTTACCCAGGCCGCTCTGGAGACCCTTGCGGTTATCGCTTACCGACAACCGATCTCACGAGCTCGAGTCTCAGCTATCCGTGGAGTCAACGTGGAGGCGGTTATGAAGACGCTGGTGACTCGTGGACTCGTAGAGGAGTCTGGGACTGAGCAGGAGACCGGAGCTACCCTTTACCGAACCACTTCATATTTCTTGGAGAAGCTGGGGCTCAACACAACAGCGGATCTACCCGCTCTCGCCCCATTCCTCCCAGATGTCGACTCGCTCGATGAAGTTCTTGCAACTCTCACTGATTAGTTGAGACCCCCAGTGGGGGAGTAGTATGTGGCACCACCTACCCATGAATCGTGGAGATTCCGGAGCCATATATGCCACTCGTACGTCTACATAAAGTCCTCGCCGAAGCCGGGGTAGCCAGCCGCCGGGCATCAGAAGAGTTGATCCTTGATGGGCGCGTAAGCGTCGATGGAATCCAAATCCTAGAACTAGGCTTCAAGATTGATCCAGAAATCTCTGTAGTAGCAGTTGATGGTGAAACAATTACTGTGAATAAGTCTAAGTCTTATCTCGCTTTCTATAAACCAACTGGTGTCTTGTCTACGATGTCTGACCCGGAAGGCCGGCCAAATCTTGGGGACTTCTTCACGGGGAGAAATGACCGTCTCTTTCATGTTGGTCGCCTCGATAAGGAGTCGGAAGGTCTCATTCTTCTGACCAACGATGGAGACGTTACTCACCGAGCAACTCACCCTTCATATGGGTTGGTGAAGCGCTATCTTGTTGAGATAGAGGGTGTCCTTTCAAAGAGCGATCTTGAGCTTCTCCATAAAGGGGTGGAACTCGAAGATGGCTTGGCGAGAGCACTTGATGTGAAGACCGTCCGCGAGATAAGCCAGAAGCACTCTTGGGCAGAGATCTCGATCCACGAGGGCCGCTACCATATCGTTCGCAGGATGTTCCTCTCCCTTGACCTTCCGGTCATTCGGTTGATCAGAACGGACTTTGGGCCAATCTCTATTGGTGAGTTGAAAGAGGGACGTTGGAGAAACCTCAATGAGGGAGAGTTGGTAAAACTCTTCACCGACTTGAAGTTAAAGAGATAAATCTAATTCTTTAATACCTATTTATGTATATATCTATATCAGCAGTGAAATAATAATTAATATATCGATATTTTTATGCATAAAATCAAATATCTAAAGAGTTTTATCGACATTCATATACGGAGCAGATTTGACTTACGGATTGTCGATATTCAGTTGACTCAGAATAGTGATAAGACGATTTCAAGTTAGAACTATTTATTGAGAATCGTGAGTACCAAAGGGAAGGGTAGGATGAGGAAATGAAGGTGAGAGCATTCCGCGGCGCAACCCAACTTGGGGCCGACGATCCGGTCGAGATGGAGTCGGCCGTCTGTGAACTCCTTACTGAAATCTTTGAAGCGAACGAGATTAAGAGCGATGAGCTCATCTCTATTTTCTTTTCATCTACTCCAGATCTCACCTCTGAATTTCCGGCAAAGACAGCGCGCTCACTCAACCTCGGTAGCGTCCCACTTATGTGCGCGGTTGAGGTCGATGTTGAAGGTGCCCTTCCACGTGTTATTCGAGTTATGGTTCACGCTCATTCGGAGATCACTCTTGAAGGGGCGCGCCACATCTATCGTCGAGGAGCCGAGGCTCTTAGACGCGATATCGCGCAGTAGGCATTCTTGTGAAGATTCGCATTGTCGGAACTGGTCTCATTGGGACCTCACTAGCCCTCGCACTCGCACGAAAGGGCCACGAGTTCGATCTCTCCGATATCAATGACGAGCACGAAGTTCTCGCCCGCGATCTCATTGGGGCTTCTGAAACTCTGAGCGATGGTTCTGATCCGGATCTCGTCGTGATAGCGACCCCAATTCACCTTGTCTTTCCAACCCTCCTCGCCGAATTTTCACGATACCCTGAAGCAAGGTTTATAGATATTGGGGGATTAAAGTCCAACCTTTTACTTGAGGTCGGACGTATTCCGGGATTAAATGCGCGCTTCTTGGGTACTCACCCGATGGCTGGTCGAGAGAGCGTTGGCCCAACCAGCGCCCGAGGTGACCTCTTTGAAGGGCGAGCCTGGATTATTACACCGAGTTCGCAGACGAGCCCCCAGCTCCTTCAGATGGTTCGCGAACTTGTTGAGAGTACCGGGGCAACTGTCTTCGAGCTGGAACCAGAACTTCACGATGAACAGATTGCCCTAATCTCGCATCTTCCTCAGGTGGTCTCTTCGCTACTGGGTGGGGAGCTCGTTGATCGTGGTAGTGATGAGTTAACCCTTGCCGGAGCGGGCCTTCGTGACACTACGCGGCTGGCGGGCAGTTCGCCTGAGCTTTGGTCACACCTACTCACTCTCAACGCTCACGAGCTCCGCCCATTGCTCGAATCGTTTAAGGAATCTATCGATAAATTGATAGATCACTTAAATGAGAGCGATATCGAAGGGGTGCGAGCCTTGATAGAGGCGGGCAATAAGGGGAGGGCAAAAATCCCTGGAAAACATGGCGGGAAGGATCGGGAGTACCACCTTCTCCCTATCGTCATTGAGGATAAACCAGGCCAGCTCGCCAAGATCTTTCAAGAGTGCGAACTCGCAGGAGTGAATGTTGAGGATCTGCAAATTGAACATAGCCCAGGTCAAGAGACCGGTCTGATCACTCTTTCACTTTCGGCCAGTGATGCACAGGTTTTACATAGTCATCTCACAAAGGCAGGGTGGCTTGCTCACAATCCGCGCACCGCGTAATCGTTCTTAACACACGAACAACAAACAGTAAGGTTTACCTATGTCGACTACCGTGATCGCGATTGATGGTCCGAGTGGTTCCGGAAAATCATCTACAGCCAAAGCTATTGCCATCCGTGCGAATTGGGATTACCTGGATACCGGGGCGCTCTACCGGGCTGTGACATGGATTGCTCTCGATCGAATTATTGAGAATCCACGCGAACTGGTTCGGGCATGTGATGATGCTCAAATTCGTTTTGATGGAGATCCATTAGAACCAAAGATCTTTGTTGGGGATAAGGATATTTCTGAAGCGATTCGATCGCTCCGTATTACCGACCAGGTAAGTGTCTATGCACAGATGGGCGAAGTGCGTGAGTTCCTCTTGCATATGCAGCGGGAGATTATTCATGAATCTAAAAATGGAATTGTTGTTGAAGGTCGAGATATCGGCACCGTAGTTGCACCTGAAGCACATTTGAAGATATTCCTTTATGCCGATCTCGATCAGCGAACAATGCGTCGTGAACGAGAACTAAATGAGGGCACGACTTCAGAGATTGAAAATTCATTAGCATCTCGCGATCAGATAGATAGCACGCGCAAGATCTCGCCATTACGAATGGCTGACGATGCGATGGAGATCGATTCAACGAACCTGAATCTTGATGAAGTTGTCGATGTTGTATGGGGATGGCTTAAAGATCGCAACCTTCTCGGTCTTCCAAAAGTAGCCGTCATTGGTCGCCCGAACGTTGGAAAGTCGACCCTGGTAAACAGAATAATTGGTCGCCGGGAGGCGATCGTCGAAGATACTCCAGGAGTAACACGCGATCGCGTGAAGTACGAAGCGGAATGGAACGGGCGACGTTTCCTTCTCATTGATACGGGTGGTTGGGAAGTAAAGCCAGAAGGTATCTCCGAAAAAATTACCGCTGGATCTGAAATTGCCATCGCCGAAGCAGATGTCATTCTCTTCGTGGTTGATGCTCAGGTGGGTGCGCTCGATGAAGATGAGTCACTTCTTCAACTTTTGCGCAGGTCCGGAAAACCAGTAGTGCTCGTCGCGAATAAGGTTGATGGCAGTGCAGAAGAATCAGAAGCACATGCCCTATGGAATTTGGGATTAGGGGAACCACATTTTGTATCTGCGCTCCACGGACGTGGCGCGGGTGATCTGATGGATCTATTGATCAAGACTCTCCCTGAAGTTGGAAGCGAACCAATGGATGATGGCTATCGTCGAATCGCACTTGTTGGCCGACCGAATGTGGGCAAATCAAGTTTGCTCAACGCGCTTGCGGGTGAGGCTCGAGTTCTAGTCGATGATGCAGCGGGAACAACTCGCGATCCAGTAGATGAGCTCATTGATTTTGGTGGTTCAGTGTGGCGATTTATTGATACGGCAGGAATTAGACGTCGCAGTAATCAAGATTCAGGGACTGACTATTACGCCTCCCTTCGTACCGCAAACGCGCTTGCGCGTGCTGAAGTGGCAGTCGTCGTTCTCGACGCATCGGAACCACTCACTGAACAAGATATTCGAATAGTTACCATGGCAGAGGAAGCTGGTCGCGCTCTCGTCTTGGTGATGAATAAATGGGATCTCGTTGATGAAGACCGTCAGGCTCAATTGGCGAAGGAGATCGACCGTCAGTTGGAGCGATATCCATGGGCGCAACGCGTGAACATTTCTGCAAAGACTGGCTGGCATCGCGACAGACTGGCGCCAGCTCTCCGCACCTCCCTCACTAGCTGGGAGAAGCGAGTGCCGACCTCGAAACTCAATGCCTTCCTTGGCGCGCTTATCTCTGCGACACCTCCACCTGTTCGCGGCGGAAAGCAACCTAAGATTCGCTTCGCTACTCAAGCGGCGATCATGCCGCCGAAGTTCGTGATCTTCGCCAGTGACTGGGTCGAGGCTTCCTATCGGAGATTTATCGAACGTCGACTTCGTGAGGAGTTTGGCTTCGACGGCAGTCCGGTGGAAGTAGCGCTGAAGATCAAAGAGCGAGACCAGGCTTAGGCGGTTTAACCCATGGCGAGAGCAGAGAACTTAGAGATCTGGACGATTCCCAACGGGATCACCTTACTTCGCGCCCTAGGTGTACCGCTCTTTCTGTGGCTCTTCCTCGCTCGGCACTCCGCGAGCTGGAGTTTCTCGGTTCTAGCCTTTGGCGCCGCAACTGATTATTTGGATGGCAAGATCGCCCGAGCTCTTCATCAAGAGTCCGCCTTCGGCGCTGCACTGGACCCAACTATCGATCGCCTCTATATTGCAGCGACTGTATCTGCGATGGCAATACGCCATTTTATTCCATGGTGGCTGGTTGTAGTTCTCGTAGTGCGGGACCTCTGGATGGTCTTTGCCTTAGCGATGATGAAGCGTCGCAGTGGTCGAGTCTTTACTGTCACCTTTTTGGGAAAGGCCGCAACTTTCAACTTACTCTATGCATTCCCGCTCTTGCTCTTGCAATCTGATTATGGTTTCGGAAGTATCGCCCACAATCTTGGGTGGAGTTTTGTCGTGTGGGGGATAGGCTTATATCTCTTCACCGCTTTGGATTACACCAAAATTGCATTATCGAAATAGCACCGACTTAACTGACAGCTGATTGAATGATGAATGAAGGGCTCCAACTAATGTCAACAACTCCTGAATACCTCCGCTACACCAAAGAGCATGAATGGGTCGAGGAGCGTTCTTCAACGGTAGTCCGGATGGGAATCACTGACTTCGCCCAAGCTGCACTCGGTGATATCGTCTATATTCAACTTCCAAAAGTTGGCGATCAATTAACTGCAGGAGTTGTCTGCGGAGAAGTTGAATCAACAAAGTCGGTGAGTGAAATTTACGCACCTGTTACCGGCAAAGTTCTCGCAATTAATTCCGATCTCGACAAGGCGCCTGAGGCACTCAATTCGGATCCTTATGGTTCTGGTTGGATCGCAGAGGTTGAATTAACTGGGGAGAGTTCTGAGCTACTGAGCGCCTCCGAATACCAAGCTTTAACGGCTTGACCGCCTGACTCTGGGGGAATAGTGTCAGCCTCCAGTTGAGATCAACCCCTTCCCGAAGGATCTGTTCGTGGGAGATGTACGCAGGAATCGGAGGGCTTCGTGGGGAAGAATCCGCAGAAACCTAATGAGTTCGAAGGCGTAGATCAATCACCGGACTCTCCTGATTTGACCTCGACTATCCATCTCTCTGCCCTTCGGTCCGTTCGAAATCAACGGGATATTGAGGAGATCTTCTCTCTACTTTCCGCCGAAGAGCGGCGGGTGCTTGCAGAGCTTCCCAAGAATTCTTCGATGTTTGTAGTTCTTGCCGGTCCTAACAAAGGGGAGCGCTTCCTTTTAGATAGCGATCTCACAACGGTAGGCCGAGAGCCAGCTTCAAACATCTTTCTCGACGATGTCACTGTTTCTCGCAAACATGCACAAATTCGTAGAAGCGAAGATGGATTTATTATTGAAGATCTTGGCAGTCTTAATGGTTCCTATCTCAATGCGCGCGCAGTTTCACGAGAGCGGCTCGTCGTGGGAGATGAAGTACAAATTGGAAAGTTTCGTTTGACATATTTTTCAGGAAAGGGCAATTCATGAGCGTTCCAGCACGCGCGTATCTCAGCATCGGAGAAGTTCTCAGCAAATTACGCGGAGAATTTCCTGATGTGACAATTTCAAAGATTCGCTTTCTGGAAGCTGAGGGATTGATTGACCCACAACGAACTCCATCTGGTTATCGGAAATTCACCAGCATCGACCTCGATCGCCTTCGCTATGTTCTAGCAGCACAGAGAGATCACTATCTACCGTTGCGGGTCATTAAAGAAAATTTGGACGCGCTCGATCGAGGTCTTGTGCCACCTTCAACTCCTGGCGCAACTGCAACGCCACGGTTGGCTGCTGTCGATGGCGAATTAACTGCCTCTCACTTCTCACAAGAGAGCGATCTACGACTTTCTCGGAGTGAGTTGCTTGAGAGCACCAACCTCGATGAAGATCAACTTCGAGAGCTTGAATCATTTGGATTGATTACGATTAAGGGTCGCTTCTACGATTCGGATGCCCTCGCCGTAGGACGTGCTGTTGCAGAGATGTCTTCCTTTGGAATTGAAGCTCGACATCTACGTTCCTTTAAGAGTGCGGCTGATCGCGAAGTTGGACTTGTAGAGCAAGTGATCACACCGCTGTTGCGCCAGAAGGGTACGGAAGCTGCCGCCAGAGCGGAGGAAGTTCAGAATGAACTCGCCTCAATCTCTGTTCGACTCCATGCAGCACTTGTCCGCGCCGGACTCCACCGATCCAAGTAATGAATCCAGTTAATGACTAGATCGAGGGTATGAGCCAGTGAGCAAGGGAGATTTTCTACCGGTCGAAGTCATTGGTGTCCGAGTTGAGATGCCTTCGAACCAACCGATTGTGTTGATTCGTGAGGTCGGCGGCATTCGATACCTGCCTATCTGGGTGGGGGCAGTAGAGGCGAGCGCAATTGCCTTTGCTCAACAAAGCGTTGTTCCGGCCAGACCCATGACTCACGATTTACTGAAGACAATTCTTGAAGAGATGGGAAATCCACTCTCCTCGGTTCTCCTCACCGAATTGCGAGAGGGCATCTTTTACTCAGAACTTCACTTTGAATCGGGGCAGATAATCTCCGCCCGGCCAAGTGACTCCATAGCGATTGCTCTGCGTTCCGGAGCGCCGATCTTGGCAAGTTCGGCCCTTTTTGCAAGCGCTGGAATTGAGATCCCTGATGCCGCCGAGGATGAGGTGGAGAAGTTCCGCGAATTCCTCGATCACATCAACCCAGATGACTTCGCTGGGTAACCCTCAACCTAAAGTTTAATGTCTTGCGTCGAGAGCGTGTCGGTCATTGCAGGGAGGAAACCCTCAACCTACACTTGAGTCATTCCCCGTAGAAGTGAGTCCCGATGAACGAGAAGCTTCCCGACCCAGAGATTGGTTACCGCGGCGCAACTGCATGTGTGGCCGCTGGAATTACCTATCGCCAACTCGACTATTGGGCGCGAACTGGACTCGTTGAGCCGAGCATCAAAGGTGCCGCCGGGTCAGGATCGCAACGCCTCTATGGTTTCCGAGATATTCTCGTTTTAAAGATCGTTAAGCGCCTACTCGACACTGGGGTCTCTCTCCAAAATATTCGTACAGCGGTTGAGCACCTGCGTAGCAGGGGAGTATCAGATCTAGAGAGCATGACTCTCATGAGCGATGGCTCCTCCATCTATGAGTGCTCAAGTGCCGATCAGATTGTTGACCTCTTACAAGGCGGTCAAGGTGTCTTCGGAATTGCGATTTCAAAAGTCTGGACAGAGGTTGAAGGGTCGCTCTCAACGCTCCAGGGCGAGATAGATGGAGAAGCAGTGGGAGTCGAAGGCAACGTCGGTAATGATGAACTCTCTCGCCGTCGGAAGGCGAAAGGCGCCTAATACCAATATTCTTCCCCTACATCACGGACTAGGGGAGCGATCATGAATCACCACGGCGAGCGTTTTGAAAGTCGCCATATCGGACCAACTAGTTCAGATGAGTCGCAGATGCTTGGCGTGCTCGGCTACTCTGATATCAAAGAATTCATTCGAGATGTAGTTCCATCCAATATCCAGATTGAAAAACAGCTATCAGAGGTCCTAGACGCTCCACGAAGTGAAGTTGCTGTTATCGCCGAACTTCGAGAGATCGCATCTGCGAATCAAATTTTTACCTCGCTCATCGGTGGTGGATATTACGGAACAATCACACCACCAGTAATTAAGCGAAATGTCCTTGAAAATCCAGCCTGGTACACCGCATACACTCCCTATCAACCTGAGATCTCTCAAGGTCGACTAGAGGCGCTCTTTGCATTTCAAACAGTTGTCTGTGAAATGACGGCTCTGAAATTATCTAATGCATCGATGCTCGATGAAGGCACGGCAGCGGCAGAGGCGATGACTCTTGCTCGTCGAGTTTCTAAGGCGAGCGACGAGGCAGTCTTCCTCATTGAAGAGCATGTACACCCCCAGACTAAAGCGGTTGTAGCAACTCGTGCCAAGCCCCTTGGTATCAAGATTGTTGAAGTTGACTCCGGACACCTCGTTCGAGATGGGTTCGATGGTGAATTCTTTGGTCTGCTCGTGCAGTATCCAGATGCAACAGGTGAAATCATCGACTATTCAAGCGTTTCTGAATTTGCACATTCACGTGAAGCGCTTGTCATTGCAGCAACAGATCTTCTCGCACTCACCCTGTTGAAAGCGCCAGGGGAGTGGGGCGCAGATATCGCCGTTGGATCTGCACAACGTTTTGGCGTACCTATGGGATTCGGAGGTCCCCACGCCGGTTTTATGGCGGTACGTGAGGGTCTTGAGAGATCTCTTCCCGGAAGACTGGTTGGCCAGAGTATCGATGCTCATGGAAATCCAGCATTCCGACTTGCTTTGCAAACTCGCGAACAGCATATTCGTCGCGATAAAGCGACAAGCAATATATGTACTGCCCAGGTTCTCTTAGCAAATATGAGTGCTTTCTATGCCATGTGGCATGGACCAGTTGGACTACGTGCCATTGCAGAATGGGTTCATGGCTTCGCCTCTCGCTTGCAAAGCGCTTCAGGGTCTCGAAACGATAATGTCTTCGATACCGTAACCGTAGATGTGAAAGATGCACGTACGATTCATGAAGCGGCCGCAAAGAAGAAGATTAACTTCGGTCGAGTATCTGAAACCGCGGTTAGAGTCTCTTTCGACGAGACAACTACCGAGGAAATTTTCCGAGATGTGTTGGAGATTCTCGGTCTTCAAGATGCAGAGCCGCAAACGATCAACTCAGCTTTTGTGCGTGAGTCACTCTATCTCCAGCATCCAGTCTTCAACACCTATCGTTCCGAAACTTCGATGATGCGTTATCTTCGCACATTGGCAGATCGAGATCTCGCGCTTGATCGCACCATGATTCCCCTTGGCTCGTGCACAATGAAATTGAATGCAACAACAGAGATGGAAGCTGTGACCTGGCCAGAGTTTGCTTCTTTGCATCCTTTTGCGCCGGCTGAACAATCCAAAGGATCGAGACTCTTAATCGAGCAGCTATCGCAGTGGCTCATCAAGATCACTGGCTATGACGCCGTCTCTTTGCAACCAAATGCCGGCAGCCAGGGGGAGTTCGCTGGTTTGCTGGCTATTCGCAATTATCACGATTCACGAGGCGATCACTCGCGCAATATCTGTCTCATTCCATCCAGTGCCCACGGAACAAATGCGGCGAGTGCAGTAATGGCGGGAATGAAAGTTGTCGTTGTCGAGTGTGATGAGCAAGGGAACGTGAGCCTCGACGATCTCAAGGCGAAGATTGCCGAGTATTCATCGACTGTCGCAGCGCTGATGGTCACATACCCTTCAACTCACGGAGTATTCGAATCTGCGATCTCCGAGATCTGCGCCATGATTCACGACGCCGGGGGACAGGTCTACGTGGATGGTGCAAATCTCAATGCTCTTGTAGGTACCGCACAACCAGGTAAGTTCGGAGCAGATGTTTCGCATCTCAATTTGCACAAGACCTTCTGCATTCCGCATGGCGGCGGGGGACCAGGAGTAGGTCCAGTGATTGCGAAATCACACCTCGCACCATTCTTACCAAATCATCCACTCGATCACCTTGCAGGTCCATCAACTGGCCCGGGACCTATCTCTGCAGCACCATTCGGTTCGGCGAGCATCCTTCCAATCTCATGGGCATATATCCGCTTGATGGGTGGCGAGGGGCTAACTCATGCAACTGAGGTTGCGATTCTCAACGCCAATTACATGGCGGCTCGCCTCAAGGGTTCGTATCCGATTCTTTACACGGGGGCACATGGTCTAGTTGCTCACGAATGTATTCTCGATATCCGAGAGATCACCAAGATTTCCGGTGTTACCGTCGATGATATTGCCAAGCGATTAATGGATTATGGCTTCCACGCGCCGACGATGTCTTTCCCAGTGGCGGGAACTCTCATGATTGAGCCAACTGAGTCTGAGGATATTCTCGAGATGAATCGCTTCATCGATGCGATGATCGCAATTCGATCTGAGATTGATCAAATCATTGAGGGCAAAATCGCCGTTGAAGACTCAGCCCTACGCCATGCTCCTCACACGATAGGGGCGATCGCGGGGAATACATGGGAAAGAAGTTACTCACGTGAATCTGGAGCCTTCCCAGCGACTCTCACCGGCTTAATTCCGGGCGAATTGATTGGAACCAAGGGAAAGTATTGGCCGACGGTAGGTCGCATCGATGGCGTTTACGGGGATAGGAACCTCGTCTGCAGCTGTGCGCCGATCGAGGAACTCGCCATCAATTGAGGATCTTCTTACTTTACATAATGTGGATTATCGGCGATTAAACCAACGTTGGAAACCCCACTGGGTCGTCTTTACAAAAGCTTCCCAGACGATCGCCTTGCTCATCTTCGATCGCCCTTTTGTGCGTTCGATAAAGGTAATCGGTACCTCTCGAACGATTCCGCCGAGTTCGCTCACGCGCAACGCCATCTCAATCTGAAATCCATAGCCAACAGCGCTAATTGAATCGAGATCAATTGAACGGAGAATCTGGGCTGTATAGAGGCGAAAACCACCGGTGAGGTCCTTGTAGGGCAGTTTCAGGGCCAATTCCGCGTACCAAGTACCAAGCCTCGAGATCGCTCTGCGGTGCCATGGCCAGTTAATGACCTCACCGCCAGCTATCCATCGGGTTCCGAGGACCAGATCAGCACCTGATGCCGCTGCGACCAAGCGATGAATCTCCTCTGGCTGGTGGGAGCCATCTGCATCCATCTCAATGATGTAATCAAATCCCTGGGATAACCCCCAAGCGAAACCAGCTAAGTAG
>Ga0208253_1000327_pt1 | contig 20932 bp, 19 predicted proteins | sample CryBogCBE10Oct08_FD_184573 | JGI IMG/M metagenome (GOLD analysis project Ga0208253, IMG submission 184573) | Freshwater microbial communities from Crystal Bog, Wisconsin, USA - CBE10Oct08 (SPAdes) | ecosystem: Environmental > Aquatic > Freshwater > Lake | place: Crystal Bog, Wisconsin, USA...
TTCAAAAGGCTTCTTTTTCCTGGATGGTTACACTTACTTCATTAAGTGAGAATGCAAAATAAGGAGCTTGTGTGGCTGAGAGTTTAAGCGTGATTCGTGTTGGGCTGCTGGCCTACGGAGCTATCGGCGATCAACACAACCAAGCAGTCAATTCAACTCCCGGTCTAAAGCTCACCGCAGTGGCTGATACAAATCCTGATCGCTTGGCAGCAGCAAAAGAGATTGCCCCAGAGATCACTACCTTCACTGATTCAATGGCAATGTTGGATTCAGGCTTATGTGATCTAGTTGTTATCTCAACTCCTCCCAACAGTCATTACTCGTGGGCGAAAGAATCTTTGAACCGTGGACTTCATGTCATTCTAGAAAAGCCAATGGCGCTCACCGTGGAGCAATGCGATGAACTCATCGCGCTAGCAGCGTCTAAAGGACTTCTTTTAGTTGTCTATCAAAATCGCCGCTATGACGCAGATTTCATCACCATGAAAAAACTCATCGATGATGGGGCAATTGGCAAGGTCTTTTCTTACGAGAGCTTTGTTGGTGGTTACTCCGAGCCATGTTCTTTTTGGCACTCAGATGTTGAAGTTTCAGGAGGCGCAATATTTGATTGGGGCAGCCACTTTATTGATCAGATATTGGAGATCATTCCTGATCAAGTCGATGTAGTAAGTGGAATCAATCAAAAGCGCGTCTGGAACCACATGACAAATGCAGATCATGCCGATGTTGGCATCATCTTCAAAAATGGAGTTCGAGCAACCTTCACACACTCAGATCTTGCCGCAGCGCGCAAGCCAAAATTTTATGTTCTTGGCACAACGGGAACGATTGTTGGAAATTGGGATCCAGCCGGGGGCCAAACGCCAGCTGATCTGCCCGCAATCTTGACCCTTCACCGAGCCGATGGAACGAGTGAAACAATTAAATATGCACCCGTTACTCCCTATGCATTCCACCAATCAGTAGTTGCTTACTTAAGCGCGGGAACTCCAATGAGTGTGACTAGTACACAGTCTCGTGATGTGGTGGCAATTATGCAGGCAGCAGAAGAATCTGCACTTGCCAACGGACATCCTGTGAAACCGGCGCTTCTTCGTTGAAAGACACACGCTGGGGCTTGATTGGTGCTGGTTGGATTGCAACCAAAGCAATTGCGCCAGCGATGCACAGCGCCAATAACACAATTGTTCAAGCTGTAGCTAGCCGCGATTCACAGCGCGCCCTTGCTCTTAATCCTCATACTGTTTATGAAAGTTATGAAGCGTTAATTAACGATCCTTTAGTTGACGCGGTCTATATCTCTCTTCCTAACCACCTACATAGTCACTGGGCTATTAAGGCGCTAACAGCAGGCAAGCACGTCTTATGTGAGAAGCCTTTTGCAATGAACCCTGCGCAAGTCCAAGAGATGGTGCAAGCGGCAAAAAACTCTGATCGTCTGTTGGTTGAGGCGGTATGGGCGCAGTGGCATCCACGAATGAGAAGACTCGTGGAATACGCGCATTCAGCGGAGATGGGCGAAGTTACCTCTATCGAAGCGTCTTTTACTTTCCCAGCAACGTTGGATGGAAATTACCGACTCTCACCAGAGATGGGAGGCGGGGCGTTATTTGATGTTGGTGTGTATCCACTCCACGCAATAGCCGCCATCCTTGGAGAAAGAGTCGATGCGACAATTGAAAGCTATGAAGTAAACCGTGGCCCAACAGGTATTGATCTAACAAGTAGATGGCGAATGAGCATTGGCAAAGGTATTACAGCCAGCACTCTTGCCTCCTTTGAGATGCAAGAAGATCAAAAACTGAGTATTCAAGGTTCACTTAATACAGCCGAGCTTCTTGGAAACCAAGCATTTTCATCTTGGCACGCGCCAAGTTCGCTGCGCCTGGGCGAGCGTGTTGAAGAATTCGAAGCAGTAGACCCATACAGATTGATGATTGAAAATTTTGGCAAGAAGATCCAGGGAGAAGAGAGCTGGGTTTTGCCGCTGGGCAATTCCATCTGGGTCTCAAAAATTATTGAAAAGCTTCAGACTTACGCAAGCAAATCTAAATAGTTCCTTGATCTAACCCGCGCAGAACTTCCTTGGCGCGTGTTTTAAGTTCAGGCAGATCACTGAGCCGCTTTAATCCAAATATCTGCTGACTCATACGGTGGTTTTTAGCAAAAGTTTCTTTATGGCGATCAAGGAAATCCCAATAGAGTGTTGTAAAGGGGCATGCAGCATCTCCAACACGTAGCTTGGGGTCATATGTGCACCCCTTGCAGTAGTTAGACATCCGCGAGATATACGCACCCCCTGCTGCATATGGCTTTGTCATCATCGCTCCATTATCTGCGTGAACACCCATGCCAATCACGTTAGGCACCATCACCCACTCACTTGCATCGATAAATACCTCTCGCATCCAATCAAGAAATTCCTGGGGATTAGTACCAGTTATGAGCGCAAGATTTGAAAGAAGCATCAAACGAGGAATGTGGTGTACCCACGCGCGCTCCTTAATATCGCCCACTGTCTGGGAGATACAAGCCATCTTTGTGGCACTTGGATCAGAAAATAGCGGAAGAAGTTTTCTCTTCGCGTTCAATTGATTGTTATTGCGGTAATCAGGACCAAGGAACCAATACATACCGTTCACATACTCTCGCCAGCCAATGATCTGGCGCATAAATCCTTCTGCAGATTCAATCGGCACTTTGCCAGAGTTAAATGCTTTTACGGCCGCGTTAATAACTTCACTTGCATGCAACAGTCCATTGTTTAAGTAAGGAGAGAGCAGCGAGTGATGAAGCGCCCAGTTATCAGTTGTCATCGCATCTTCTAGTGGACCAAATTCGGCAAAATGATTGTCAATAAAATTACTGAGTTGCTTGAGCGCCCCGGCTCTTGTTGTTGCCCAGGTTGTTGTTGGAGTGTGGCCGAGCTCTGCTGCTACCTCTGCGTCGATCTCATCTCGTTTGTGCTCCAAATAAGGAGCACCTTCATATTTTTTAGGAGCAGGTAAACGATTTTCCTTATCAAAGTTCCATGCCCCACCTACCGGATCTTTACCATCCATCAATACACCTAAGCGAATGCGCTGCTTGCGATAAAAGTTCTCCATGAGAAATGCCTTTTGCTCATCTGCCCACTGCTTAAAGGCAGGCCTGGGAGTAAGAAAGAAGTCGTTATCAACAAAGCTCACGCCGTGTTTTTTAAGCGCCTCACACTGAGTAAAGGAACTCGGCTCTGCGCAGATGATCGGAAGGTTCTTGTGTTTCTTTGAAGCTAGCTCAAGGCCATCAATGGTTGTGGGCGCTTTGATGTATTCAACGCTGAAACCCTCAGCTTCCAAAGACTTAGCAAAATGACGAGCGCTAGAGATAAGAAAGAAGAGCCGCTCCTTATGCCAGTTCCTGCCTGATGTCATGCGGGCGCTTTCCACCAGAACAATCAGATCGTGCGCTGGGTCAGCGTCTTTGAGCGCACCGAATTTTCTATGCAGATGATCAAAGGGGATATAGATAATGCGTTTCATTTATTCTCACGGCACCGATCGCTGCAGTACTTCACGTCGTTCCAGTTCTTGGCCCATTTTTTGCGCCATTCAAATTCAAGGCCGCAGCGCAGACATGTCTTTGGCGCAAAACCATTCTTTACTTTCGCTATGCGCGCCATTACCCAATCCTAAATGAAGGTGCTTGCGCGCACAGGCTGGGCAGGATCTGCGCGCGCCCTGTAGAGTTTTATCTTCATCAGTCAAGGAAAGAGGAAAAAAATGGGCGATTGCACCTGCGGCTACAGCACCGATCCAGAGAAGAACTGCAACAGCACTCATAAAGTAGTGAAGGCAGTGAAGGCAGATTTAGCTGAAAAACTAGAAGCTAATGGTTTTCCACATGCAGCTGAATATGTAAGGAACAACTAATGAAGTACTTATGCCGGAGTTGCAGCAATAACTCCTAAGCACATCTCATCTGATGATCCCTCACCCCATGTGACATAGCGTGGGGGCAAGCCTTTGAGTTCTGGAAGAAGCTGACGAAGAGTCGGATCAAATGTGCACTGCACGCGAATCGTATCTCCAGCCTTCACCGCAACAGTGCTCTATGCCCTTGCTATTAACTGTTTTGCCCATAAGGACGTTACTTCTTAACCTGAAAAGTCCACTATTCACCCACAGGACATGACAGGCGCAGCGGGTTGAGCCAGCAGGTATGCCTTTGTGCCCCTAACATATTGGTAAGGCACTTCGGCAATTCTTGCCGAAAGCCAATAACAAGGAGCAACACATGGACGAAAAGGCACTCTTAACACTCTGGAACGATAAGCGCTCAGCAATCATCAAGGCTCAGCTTGCACCGAGCCTGGTTCTGATCGGCGTCTTTGTTCTCTCCGGATACGGAAAGTTCTCTATGGCAACCAACCAAACAAAGTATTTAACTCTTGGAGTTGTCGCTGCGACTGGAATTCTTGCCATGATCAGCCAATATGCCGCTATCCGCGAAGCAGAAGCGCTCATTAATGATCTGAAGAAGATTCAAAACCCATCAGCTCTCACAAAGAAGGTTGCAGAATCACGCGCGCTGCTCTCACTTTCAGCAACCGCCATGGTGGCCTTTGGTATCGGCATCTTCGCTCTCGTTGCTTGGGCAATCCTGGCCTAACTATGAAGGCAGTAATAATTGTTGTTGGAATCTTCACGGCTTTCGTAGCCGTGATGATTTTTAGCTATGAAGCCCCATCAAAGAGCAAAAATAAGCTCACAGGCCGTGGGGGAGATTTCGAGAGCTAGGTTATTGGAACTTTCTAGAACTAGAAATTCACATCAAACTCGAAAAATTATTCGCTCTCGCTACTAGACCCACCCCTTCCAAGTGCCAATATGTTTCTCCCATTTCATCTGTAGATCTTTAGCGCCGCCATAACTTCTAAAATTGATGATCTCAACCTCATATCCGCATTTGCAATGTGCGATACAGATGGTTACACCTTCGGCTTCTGGATATGAAAGTGAAAATTGATGCTTGCCATGTGATAACCCTGTCAGAATAATTGAACCCATTTTGATCCTCCTCTTTGTGCAGTAGTCCAATCTGCAATGCGTGTATTTCTTCGTGCGATGAAATCCATGCATTTTTCACGATATTTCAGATACTCCTCCACACTTCCTGGAAAAGCGCTTGAATGGAACGAATCATCAATCTCCGTAAAAAAGTGAATCTTTTGGTATTGGGCATTAACTAAATCATTCAGTAGAAAGAAGTCTACGTATCCTTTGAATGACCGAAATAGCTTGAAGAATTCTTCATATCGATTAATTGTTTCTTCCAAGGGACTGCTGCCACCCTCATAAAAGCGTCTTATGCACTCGAGAGTTAGGTCAAACCTATCGGCTATCTGGGGGCTAACACCACGCATCTGATTAATCGTCATATTTCCATCTACTTTTTTTGCCGGGAAGATTATGAAGCCACCGATCGTGCAATTTAGTCTCCAGAAGCTGGTCACATCATCCACCGATACTTTTTCGATGATTTGTCTCATCCTCTTTACGTCACGATAAGAGTGCGCAATGTTGTCAGAGGATAACGAAACTTCGTACGCTGCAGATTTGAATTGGAGATAGGCACCTTTGATATCGGCTTGCAGATTGAAATTATCCCCATTTGGCAATTCCTTGCTCCACAAAAGCGTGTGGTAGCGCTTTAGAGTTGGACTTTTGCTATCTGGATCTCCACCATGTGCATCAGTATTAAAGTCGAAGGAAGTGTCTATGGGATTCATACAATCACCATCACTCTAAAGCTTCTGGTGGTAAAAATGCTTGTGCTTCCTCTTCGGTGCATTCCCAAATGAAATCTTTTCCGATGAAGAACCAATCCTGAACCGAAGATGTTTTTCGCCAGCCCTCGCCGCCTCCTAGAAGCCATTGTTCTTCGCCCAAATAGATGGAACCTTCAAAACGAGCCCGATAAATGGCAAATACTTCTTTTCCCCAGTTTTGACCTTTAAACCATCTTGTAACTACTTGCTCACTCATCTTCACCTTCTATTCCCCAGCGACATGAAACGCAGACATACTTACCACCACTGGCTGTACATTCTGCAATGAAGTATTTCTCTTCATCTACTGGAAAGATTGGAAACCCATATAAAGCCTCTCGAAGGCCAACCGCTGAAGCACAATTCGGACATTTCTTTCTCATGCAGTGACAGTAGCAATGGCCACCGACAATGCCCCTTTATCAGGCTATTTAACCAATCCGAATCTTTCGCCCCACGAAGTCAGGCGCCGAAAACTCCCACGAGTACTCAGAGAAATAAGCACCCAGCCAGTAACCACGTAGGGGATTGCAAATGAAAATGTATAGAGCCAATAGGCCTGGCCAGTAACTGTATTTTTATATGAAGCAGCGCTCTCTAGCTGCATCGGAAAATCAGTCAGACCATGAAATAGGACTGGGACCCATATCGTTTTTGTATAAAGCATCAGCCCTACACATAAATACCCAAATGCCATAGCCCCTACGACTTGGGTAGAAGTGAAGGAAAAGGATTGCCCGCCCCAAATCACGTTTCCAAAATGTAGAAGACCAAAATGCACAGCAGAAACTATTGCTGCAATCTGAATCCCATAAGACTCAAAAGCACCAAAGATTAAGCCTCGACTAAAGAAATCCTCATCGAGCCCAATACCAAGTGCAAAAAGAAACCCGACAACTACATCAAAGATGGATTTGTGAGCATAGTCAGCGTGATAAATAGGTCCTACTGTGAAGAAGAGCACGATCAATAATCCAACCGGTAATCTCTTACTTAAATGAAACTTAAATCTATTAAGTGCGAGCGGATAGAAATACCAGATGGCCGCTAGCCAAGCCAAGCCTGAAGACGTCCTATAGATAATCCCGATCCAATACCCAGCTAGAGGTAATTGCTCAAAAGGAATGAGTCCGATTCCCCAAGCAGAGAGGATGGTCCCGCCAAGGAGAACCCCCATGGCTTTAGTCAGTGGTAGTTTAGTCTGCTCAGGTCTCCTAAATAGGCGAGCTTTAACCGGCTTTCTCAAAGGTTTCATGAAAGTACTGTATTCAGAGGAGCTGACAGAGCCGCATAATTAAAGCATAATTAAATATGAACAGAAATTGAGTCTTGTGAGCTACTAATGTGATGAATTGACCCATTTAAGACAGATACTCAGAGCTTAGCTAATCAATGCTACATTTCTTCTATCTCACGTAGGTTCTTGTCTGCCGGCGAAAGTCTAAAAAACTGCTTGAATCCGAAAAAGACTTAGAGACATCTAGTGAAATAGAGTCTGATGCGAGAGAATTGGACTCGAAGATGTATCTCGAGTTTGATCACCAATCCAATTTTTTTTAACCAATGAGTTCTAAGGAGCCAAAATGCCGAGAATCATTGACAACATTGACTTAAGCCTCGAGCAGGTGCTTTCTGAGTCCTTAACGGATTCGAATTCTCTGGACGCCGCGGTTGGATATTTCAACCTACGAGGATGGAAAGTGCTTGCTGACCAGATTGAAAACTTACCTGGAGCTGATAAACGCCCACCTGTACGATTGTTAATTGGAATGCAGCAGCAGGCTCCCAGTGCAGAATTCCGCGCACTTATGAGACTTAATGCCGCTCAAAAGAATATGGATAACTCCACAGCGATAAAATTAAATGAAACCACTTCTAACGAGTTCCGGGAACAACTTGCGATTGGCGTACCTTCAGCGGCCGATGAGAAATATCTTCAAAAGCTTCGTGAACAGTTGGCTTCGGGCAAAGTAAGAGTTAAGCACTTCCTAAATTATAACTTGCACGCCAAACTGTACATTTGTCATCGAAATGACCCAGTCTCACCTAGAGTAGGCATCGTCGGATCTTCGAACCTTACTTTCGCTGGATTATCCAACCAGGGCGAGTTGAATGTTGACGTACTTGACCACGACGCCACAGAAAAACTCAATAATTGGTTTGAAGAGCGCTGGAATGATCGATATAGCATCGACGTTACAGACCTTTTAGTAACAATTATCGATGAATCTTGGGCTAATCAAGAATTATTGAGCCCTTATCTAATCCACTTAAAAATAGCCTACCATCTTTCAAGAGATGCAAGAGCGGGACTAATTGAATACGGATTGCCAGAATCCATGCAAAGCCAATTACTTGAATTTCAACGTGCAGCTGTGGGTGTGGCTGTCCGAAATTTAATGAACCGTGGAGGCGCAATTGTTGCCGATGTTGTCGGACTAGGAAAGACAATAGTTGCGACAGCTGTGGCTCTTACGATGCAAGAAGAGCATGGATATGAAGCTCTTATCGTTGCACCAAAGAACTTAGTAAATATGTGGGAGGGATATGTGGCAACATATCGTCTGCACGCAAAAGTTGTGTCATTAACCCAAGTGCACGCAGAATTACTGAATCTTCGCCGATACCGCCTATTACTCATCGATGAATCGCATAATTTGAGAAATCCAAAGCGCCGTGATTACATAGCCATACGTGATTACATAACTAAGAACGACCCTAAGGTTCTTTTGCTAACTGCAACTCCGTACAACACCTCAATTAACGATGTCGTGAGTCAACTCGGCCTGTTTCTCGATGAAGACCAAGATTTGGGAATACGTCCAGAAAATGCTATTTCTAAGCTCGGGGAATACGAATTCTTACGGAAATGTGATGGGAAACCGAGCACCCTAAGAGCTTTCAAGTTGAGTGAAGAGGACGCCGATTGGCAACGATTACTCGCCTATTTCTTAATTCGCAGAACTCGAAGATTTATTCGCGATAACTACGCAGTTTTTGATGAAGATAAAAAAAGGCATTATCTTCTTTTTGCAAATGGTGACAAAAACTATCTACCAGATCGAGCGCCTCGTCCGCTCTCTTATAAAGTCTCCAAACATGACCCTGCATCAGTGATGGAATCACCTTCAGTACTTAAAGATATTGATGATTTAAAGTTACCAAGGTATCAATTGAGCTCACATTTAATTGACAAGCTCCCAAACTTAGATCCTGATGACCTAATCACGATTGACAACCTAAATAGGTCGGGAGGTAATCTCATTGGATTCACTCGCTCTATGCTAATGAAGAGACTTGCATCATCTGGGGCTGTATTTATGATGTCTATTCAGCGACATCTCACTCGTAACCACATGTATCTGTATGCGATGGAAAACAACTTGAAACTTCCGATTGGTTCATTTTCTGAGAGTGGTTTTGATTTAATTGACGATCAGAATGAGATTGAATTTGAAATTGAGGTTGAAAATGTCAAGCCATCCTCTTCGGATGCAAATTGGAATGAACTAGCCAAGAAGTATCTTGAAAACCTTCAGCGAAAGGCTCCTAAGAATATGAAGTGGCTACCCTCCGGACTCTTTAAGGAGACGCTTCGAATAGATTTGCAGAGAGACTCAGAGATACTTGAGAAGTTGATAACCAAATTCGGCGTTTGGGATCAGAGCAAAGATTCAAAACTGGACGCACTACTCAATTTAGTGAGGGAGATTCACCCGAAGGAGAAAATATTGATTTTCTCAGAGTACGCAGAGTCTGCAATTTACATTGAAGAGGCTTTGAAAGCTCGTGGCGTAAGTCAAGTTGCTTCTGTGACCGGAAATTCAGAAGATCCAACAATTCTGGCAAAACGCTTTAGCCCAATTAGTAACGCAAATGTACCTGGCAAGGAGATTTCTCCTGAAGAGGAAATTCGTGTTCTAGTTGCAACGGACGTACTCTCAGAAGGACAGAATCTTCAAGACTGCGCCATAGTCCTGAACTTTGATTTACCATGGGCAATTATTCGACTCATCCAAAGAGCAGGTCGTGTTGATCGAATCGGTCAAAAATCGGACCGTGTACTCGTTTATACATTCCTTCCAACTGAAGGCGTGAATGGTGTCCTCCAACTGCGTGAGCGAGTTGCGGAACGTCTCAAAAGAAATGCTTCGATTTTCGGCGCGGATGAAAAGTTTCTCAATACACCTGGCGAGTCACAATTAATAAATGGACTATTTGACGAAACTGCAGAGTTTCCCGAAGAACAAAATGAAGGACCTGTCGATTTTGCTTCAGAGGCGTATGAAATTTGGAAAGGCGCAGAAAGAAAACATCCAGAGTTGGCAAAAAAAGCACTCAATTTGCCGGCTGTTGCATATGCAACAGCCGCAATCGGCCTTGAAGATAAAAGAAAAAATGGAGTTTTACTCTATACGTTGTCTAATTTTGGATACGACAGACTTGGATTCTCTGATGATGAAGGGAATATAACTCGCCTGTCTCCACATGAGGCACTCCAGGCGACAATGTTTGATTTTGCAACCGCCGGAAGTCCGCGCAGAGAAGATCACTTTGAAAAAATTTCAAATGTTATTAACGACAGTTTTGAAAATGATTTGAGCAGTTTAGAGGGTCAACTCAGTGGTGTTAGAAAACGAGTTTATGAAAAACTCCGCACTCTTCTGGCTGAGCGTGAGGGAACGCTTTTTGAGGTGACACAAGAAGTGACAGAAGCGGTTGACAATTTGTTTAGATATCCGCTTTCGGAGTATGGGAAACAAGCTTTAGCTAGATCATTGAGAGACCGGCAGTCGGATGATTTGCTAGCGCTAGTAGTGACGCTTCATAACGAAGGTCGTCTAGTTATTGAAAGTACAACCGCGACAGAGGACATCCAAATCGTCTGTTCACTGGGATTCGTTAAATCTGACGGTAAAGGGAATGGAAATGCCTAGTTTAATTGAGAGCTATCTGGCAAAATCAGATTTCGGCAACCTTTTCGTTAGTGAGCTTGGTTGGGATAACCCTCCCGATCGTAGAAAAATGGCTGTCAAATTGGCCGAAGATCAGAACTTCGAGATCTATCCAGTCGCTTACAAGCGTGGCATCTACATCTACGCATGCAATTCCCTCCCCAATAAATATTCAATGGAAGCAATTGATCTCGAGATTTCCAAACGATCGCTAGAAAGACTTGTTGTTTATGTGGGCGATGATCAACAAATTTGGAGGTGGCCTGAGCCGAGAAAATCAGGTGGAGTTCATTATGTGAACCACTATTTCCAAAAAAATGGTAATAATGCCGACATCCTGCAACGACTTTCGGGTATTCGCTTTGAATTGAATGAAGAGAGCTCTCTTTCTTTACTTTCGGTTCGCGAGCGGGTTCGCAATTCCTTTAGTGCAGAGGAAGTAACCAATCGTTTCTACCAGGAATTTCAGGCTAACCACCAGGCACTCGTAGAATCAATTAAAGGGATTGATGTTGAAGATTTTGTTGGATGGTATGCATCCCTGCTCTTAAACCGTTTGATGTTTATCTATTTCTTGCAAAAAAAGGGCTTTCTAAACGACGATATTGATTACTTGCGAAATTCCCTAACGAAAATTCGACAGATGAAAGGCTCAAATAAGTTTTACCAGTTCTATCGTGATTTTCTTCTAGTACTTTTCCATGATGGGCTTGGCTCAGATGAAGCTAGTTCTTTGGATCCCGAAATTACTTCAATACTTGGAGCAATCCCTTATATAAATGGGGGAATTTTTGCAAAGCACGTACTTGAAGAAACCTACGAAATTGATGTACCAGATTTAGTTTTTGAAGAAATCTTCAATTTTTTTGATCACTATAAATGGCATCTTGATACAAGAAGTTCTGCAGAACCTGGAACAATCAATCCCGATATTTTAGGATATATATTTGAAAAATATGTGAATCAAAAGGAACAAGGTGCTTTTTATACAAAAGAGGATGTAACTGGGTTTATGACTACAAATACCATCTTGCCGGTATTTCTTGATTCAATTTCAAAATTTACTAAGATTAATTTCGATTTAGTTAGAGACAATCCTCCAAGATACATACCGGAAGGACTGCGATTTGGATTCGAATTGGATTTACCTGCTGAAATTGCAGCTGCTGATATTAACGAGGTTGGCCTCTTGGACAACTTGGCGTCTAAGAACTTGGGGCTACCAGGTGAAAGATGGCGCGAAGTACTAGAAAGGCGTCGCAAAGTGTTATGGCTTGAGGAGCACCTTAGCTCCCACCGCAACCTAAATGTTGATGAATTAATCACTTCCAACTTGGATCTTTTAACATTCACACTTGATAATTTAGATGAAATCGAAGACCCGAAAGTATTGACGCAGATTTGGGAATGCCTGACTGATGTAAGAGTCATTGACCCTACTTGTGGCTCGGGTGCATTTCTCTTTGCGGCACTTCACCTTTTAAGCGCGGTCTATGCAAAACTTGTGGAGATGCTTAATAAAGTTTCTGAGAAAAGTCCTACCTCCAAGAAAATTGTGTCACCAATTCTGGGGCAAATTGCCAAGCATCCTAATCAAGATTATTTCCTCTGGAAGACGATTGTTTTAGAGAATCTTTACGGGGTTGATTTAATGGTTGAAGCTACTGAGATTGCCCGCTTGCGCCTTTTCTTGGCGCTAGCCTCTAAATTGGAGAGAAAAGAAGACATCGAACCTCTTCCCGACTTGGACATGAATATCAAGGTAGGAAATTTGTTAGTTGGGAGTGCGTCGTTAGCAGATGCTGAAGTGAAAATGTTTGGTGACATCATTATGGCTTCGAAATTTGAAGATTTGAAGAAAGTTGCTCTGGAACTAGGTAAGTCTTATGACGGATTTGTACAGGCTCAAAAATCGGGAATTTCACACAAAGAATTTGAAATTATTAAAAAAGACCATGAAGTTGCAACACAAAAAGCTCGTGATGAATTTGACCACATGTTTTTCGAATGTGATGGTCACTATTCATCTCAAGACTTTGAAACTTGGAAAAAGTCACATACTCCGTTCCATTGGTTTATTGAATTTCCAGAAGCGATGGGTGCGGGAGGATTCGATGCTGTGATTGGCAATCCCCCATACATAGCTAAACGTAAAATTGAGGACTACACCTATTCTGGATTTGCCACAGATAATTGCCCTGACATCTATGCGCCATGTATGGAGCGTTCTGCGAGCATCATAAGTCCCAGAGGTGCGCTGTCGATGATAGTCCCGATTTCCTTCCAATTTTCTGAAGATTTCTCGAAAGCTAGAGAAATATTGGCTCAATATCTACCAGCAAGGTGGGTGAGCGCATATTCTAGAAATCCAGCTTCGCTATTCGATGCTGCCGTTGGTGTACGTTCAACAATTCTTGTTTCGCGAAAATCTTTATCATCATTGGCTGTCACGGGATTGCGACGTTGGTATTCTGACTTCCGCCCTTTCTTATTTGAAACTACTTCTTACAGTTTAGTGGAGGGTATTAGTAATGAAGAACCTTGGCCGAGGCTGGCATCAGAAGAAATAGTTGAACTTCATAAAGCTCTTTTGGGCAAAAGAATGCGGCTCAAGCATGCTCATCGCAAATCAACGTACACTGTTGGATTTAAGAATACCGCTCTCTATTACATTAGTTCCTTCCTAGAAGCACCTCCTGCGTGGAGTTTGGAGGGTGAGGTCGTTAGCCAAACTAAAATTTCGGAACTCACTTTCGATAATGAGAGTGATAAATTGGTTGCATTTGGTATTACTGCTGGGCGTCTTGCAGGATGGTGGTGGGGTGCTTTTGGTGATGATTTTGATGTAACGACAGGATTGTTGTATTCCATACCGATTGATCCAAAAAAAGTTATCACCAACAGAAAAAAGATATTGGCCTTGGTTCAAAAACTTGAAAAAGAACAGAAAAAGAATCCGCTTGTGACAAAATACAGTGGAAAATGGATGGGAAACTACGACATGTCTCGTTGTCGTAGTGTAACTGATGAAATTGATAGACTAATTCTAGATGAATTTGGATTACTGAATTACTGGTCAGATGTTCTGTACGTAGACCAAACGTTGGCAAAAGTAACTGGTGAACGAAATGGCACTCTGAGAAAGTGGCCTTTTCCATTGGAACAATAGGCATATAGTTCGCTCGCTAATACTTCAACTGTGGTGGCCAAATGCGCCAACCTTTTATTTAAAATTGGTCTCTCTATTCCGGACTACTCTCTTCCAGTAAAACTCAGAGATCAGTCAGAAACGAGTAATCTTCCTATTGCAGACAAGAGCAGTAACGAATACCGGTCTGTACAGAGGTAACGGGTATTTTTTTGGGTGGCAGTTGAGAGTGCAATAAAGATAAAAGGCGATCCATTTGCTCTGCAACTAGTGAGGGTCGGGTTTTCGAATCTCCAACCTGGTGATCAGGAGTTAGCGAACACTCCGCAACACTGCTGTGACCTTGCCTAGGATCTCTGCGTTATCTGCAGGGATGGGGAAGTAATTATCGTTTGCTGGAAGTAGCCAGTAGTGACCGTCTTTCTTGGAGAAGGTCTTTACAGTTGCCTCACCATCGATCATTGCTGCAACGATCTCACCTTTTTCGGCAGTCTTTTGTGAGCGGATAACGACAAAGTCGCCATCGCAGATAGCAAGATCAATCATGGAATCGCCAACTACTTTCAGCAGGAATAGTTCACCTGATCCCACAAGGGATTCAGGTAGTGGGTAGACCTCTTCGATATGTTGCTCGGCGAGGATCGGCCCGCCGGCTGCGATGCGGCCTACTAAAGGAATATTGACTGTGCGCTCAGGAGTGATGTCATCATCGTTTTCAACGATCTCAAAGGCGCGGCCCTTGGTGGCATCCTTTCGGATATAGCCCTTCTCCACTAAGGCATCGATCTGATAGCTCACCGAGGCTGAGGAGGCTAGGCCTGCGGCCTCACCGATCTCACGCATGGAGGGCGGATAGCCGTTGGTTTCAATCGACTCTTTGATGACGTCCAGAATCAGCTTCTGGCGGGGGGAAAGCTCGTTTTCGCTCATAAGAGAAGGGTAGAGGAAAAAGTGAAAAAAAGCGAACAAATGTTCGCTTTTGACTTGCCTTGTGTCGGTGGGTGGGGGTATGGTTCTCATTAGAACAGATGTTCGAACGCGAGGCTATCCCCGGCCCAGCCCGAAGACATTGTTTGTAGGAGAAAGAAATGGCAACACGTTTAACTTCAAGAGGTAAGAACGTTGTGCGAGGCACAACCGTTCTCTCTCTATTGATAGTAATTGGCGCTGGTTTTAGCGCAGTTGGTAATGCATCAGAGAAGGTTGCCGATTCAAGTCCTGCAGCAAGTGGATATACAAGACTTGTTGTGGCACCTGGTGAGACGCTCTGGTCAGTAGCTTCTATGGTCGCAGGATCTGAATCTGTAACTAAGACCGAGCAAGAGATCATCGATGCAAATAACCTCACCTCTCCTGATCTTTCAACAGGTATGCGTATTTGGGTTCCATCTAAGTAGATTCCCCGCTATCCTTTACTTATGGCAAGTAAGGTAAAGGGTAAGACAGCTGCCTCCACAGGAGGCGCTAAGCGCCGTGGGCGCACCCGAACATCTCGGATAAGTTCCAAGCATCAAGTAACTATTCCAGTGGATGTGCTTCGGGAAGCAGGTTTTGTTGTGGGGGATGAATTGGTCTTTACTCTTAAAAACGGGCAGCTAGTAATTGGGCGAAACATTCACCCGATGCAGGCACTTCTTGAAGAAGTCTCTGGGGTTTATGCGGGATATAACTTTGAAGCAGAACGCGCAGATGCATGGCGCGATTAATTATTGATTCAAGTGCCCTGCTTGCATTTATGAACCCGCACGATAGGCACCATAAAACCATTGTAAAACGCCTACTTCAGAGCGATGATTTAGTAAGTATCTCAGTGATTACATTTTCAGAAGCACTTGTTCATGCATATGATGTAAAAAAAGATGATCTTGTTATTCGCGCAATCAAAAACAGAGTGGTAGATATATTTGATGTGACCACACCTATCGCCCAAATGGCTGCAGAGCTTCGAGCAAGCGCCGGGCTCAAATTGCCTGATGCGCTGATCGCGGCAACAGCCAAATTCCACTCCCTGCGTCTTCTGACCTTTGATAGGAAGCTCGCTGCGTCGAGCGCCGAGGCTGAGCTTCTGAGCTAGTGAGCTGTTTTGCAGGTGTTCACCTGCGACACGCCGCGAAGCTTCCATTAAACCCTCAACTGCGGGTGTACGGTTGGCACAACATCTAGGGGTAAAGCGCGATTTATGTTCCATAAGTTGTGGTTTTACGCTAATGTCGCCCTCTCGAACAAAATGTGGAAAATAAGGAGAAATACCGATGATCTGCCCGTTCTGCCGTAACGATGACTCTAGGGTCGTTGATTCACGCCCAGCAGATGAAGGCACCCTGATCCGTCGCCGCCGTGAATGCACGGGATGCGGCCGCCGGTTCACAACATCGGAAACCTCCGTATTACTCATTATTAAGCGTTCAGGGGCAACAGAGCCATTTAGCCGGGAAAAGGTGATCGCTGGTGTGCGCAAGGCATGTCAGGGTCGTCCGGTCGATGACGATGATCTAGCCCTCTTGGCTCAGCGAGTTGAAGAATCTCTTCGCGGCGATGGTCAAGCAGAGGTTGAAGCACAAGAAGTTGGAATGGCGATCCTCGCGCCACTCCGAGAGCTAGATGAGGTCGCTTACCTACGATATGCCTCTGTATATCGTAACTTTGCCTCCTTAGAAGATTTCGAAGGTGAGATCGCACTTCTCCGCGCCGCTCCTTCAAACAATAAGAAGTTCAGCACTACAAGTTCTACAGGCAATTCACAAACACTTTCATCATCATCTAAATAACGGAAAACAGGAGAAATACACATGTCTATCGTCAATCGCCCAGCTGGTGCCGAGACTTCTACTAAGAAGAACGTTGGTAAGGGCCTCAAACTTGAACGCATCTACACCACAGCCGGCGTTCACCCATATGACGAAGTGACATGGCAGCACCGCGATGTTGTTCAGACAAACTGGAAGTCTGGCGAAGTAATCTTCGAACAAAAGGGCGTTGAATATCCTGACTTCTGGTCAGTGAACGCATCAACCATCGTGACCACCAAGTACTTCCGCGGAGCAGTAGGACATGACAACCGCGAGTGGTCTTTGAAGCAAGTAATCGACCGCGTTGTATTGACCTATACAAAGGCTGGAAAAGAATTCGGATACTTCGCATCAGATGCTGATGCTGAGATCTTTGAACATGAGCTCACATGGATGCTCTTGCACCAGGTCTTCTCATTTAACTCACCTGTCTGGTTTAACGTGGGAACAAATGCACCACAACAAGTTTCAGCGTGCTTCATTCTCTCTGTAGATGACACCATGGATTCCATCCTTAACTGGTACCGCGAAGAAGGAATGATCTTCAAAGGCGGCTCAGGAGCAGGACTGAACCTTTCACGTATCCGCGGTTCAAAGGAACTCTTGAAGTCTGGCGGAACAGCATCAGGCCCAGTTTCATTTATGCGCGGAGCAGATGCTTCTGCTGGAACCATCAAGTCAGGTGGCGCTACACGCCGCGCGGCAAAGATGGTAGTTCTAGATATCGATCACCCAGATATCGAAGAGTTCATTGAGACAAAGGTTCGCGAAGAAGACAAGATTCGCGCCCTACGGGATGCTGGCTTTGATATGGATCTTGGCGGAAAAGACATTATTTCTGTGCAATACCAGAATGCAAATAACTCAGTACGCGTATCAGATAAGTTCATGCGTGCTTATGAGAACGGTGAGCAATTTGGTCTCGTTGGCCGTGCATCAGGAGATGTTATTGAGTCAGTAGATGCAAAGGCGCTCTTCCGTAAGGTTGCAGAAGCTGCGTGGGCATGCGCCGACCCAGGAATTCAATATGACGACACCATCAATGATTGGCACACAAACCCAGAGACAGGTCGCATCAATGCGTCTAACCCTTGCTCTGAGTACATGTCACTGGATAACTCATCATGTAACTTGGCATCACTGAACTTGATGAAGTTCTTGCAATCAAATGGTTCTTTTGACACAAAGAACTTTGTGAAGGCAACAGAGCTCATCATCACAGCGATGGATATCTCAATTTGCTTCGCAGATTTCCCAACAGAGCCAATCGGTGAGACAACACGTAATTACCGTCAACTTGGAATTGGTTATGCAAACCTTGGCGCGCTCCTCATGGCATCAGGCCTTGCATATGATTCAGATGGCGGACGTCAGCTCGCTGGCGCGATCACATCAGTATTGACCGGTGTTTCATATCGCCGCGGAGCAGAACTTGCAGGGATCGTTGGTCCATATGCCGGTTATGCACGTAACGCAGCAGCGCACACACGCGTCATGCAAAAGCATGCAAATGCTTCAGCATCAGCTCGCTCAGTATCAACTCTTGATGCTGATGTCTGGCAGGTTGCTAACGCTGAGTGGGCAAAGGGCTTAGAGATTGGCGCAAAGAACGGCTGGCGCAACGCGCAAGCATCTGTTCTTGCTCCAACTGGAACCATTGGTTTGATGATGGATTGCGATACAACAGGTATCGAGCCAGATCTTGCTCTTGTGAAGTTCAAGAAGCTAGTTGGCGGCGGTTCTATGCAGATCGTGAACCAGACAATTCCAATGGCTCTTCGCAAGCTTGGCTACGCAGAAGAGACAGTAGAAGCAATCGTTGAATACATCGCAGTAAACGGACACGTTGTGGATGCTCCAGGACTTAAGACAGAGCACTACGACATCTTCGATTGCGCAATGGGTAAGCGTTCAATTAGCGCAATGGGCCACGTTCACATGATGGCTGCATGTCAGCCATTCCTTTCAGGTGCTATCTCAAAGACAGTGAACCTGCCTTCAGATGCAACCGTAGAAGAGATCGAAGAGGTCTACTACCAGGGTTGGAAGCTTGGACTTAAGGCACTTGCTGTTTACCGCGACAACTGCAAAGTGGGACAACCACTTTCAGATGGAAAGGGCGATAACAAGGGCGTTGATTCAAACGTTACTGCTGGCCCAGCACATGCTGAGCGCAAGCGTCTTCCAAAGTCTCGTCCATCAATGACAACATCATTTGCTGTGGGCGGCGCTGAGGGTTACATGACCGCTGGTGCTTATGCTGATGGAGCGCTCGGTGAAGTCTTCTTGAAGCTTGGCAAGCAAGGTTCAACTCTTGCCGGCGTCATGGATGCATTCTCAATCGCAGTATCTATCGGTCTTCAATATGGAGTACCACTAGAGACCTTCGTAGAGAAGTTCACCAACCTACGCTTTGAACCATCAGGCATGACAGATGATGCTGATGTTCGTATCGCGCAATCAATGATGGATTACATCTTCCGCCGCTTGGCGCTTGACTATCTACCATTTGAAACACGCAGCGCAATGGGTCTTTACACAGCATCAGAGCGCGCACGCGCTTTGGAGTCTGGTGAATACACACAAGATGAGACGTCAGCCCCAAAAGCAGTAGCTGCTCCTGTGGCAGCGCCTGCGGTTGTAAAAATTGAGGCTAAGCCAGCAGTAGATAACACCGCTGGTGTTGGTTCATCAATGGAACTCTTTGAGAAGATGAGCGGACAATCATCAGACGCTCCACTATGTATGACATGTGGAACAAAGATGCGTATGGCTGGAAGCTGTTTCGTCTGCGAAGGTTGCGGAAACACATCTGGTTGTTCTTGATCTGCCGATAACATTTCTCACTTGCCAGGTTTGAAAAAAACCCTATAGTGGGGAGATAAGGAACGGGGTGATTTACCCCGCCCCTTATGCTTCAAGGTAGTTAAACGTTCGTGTTACGAGTCTGGATCACCGTTCTCGCGGTGATCCTTTCGTATTTGTGCAGTGAATAAAATAATGAAAATGATTTGACAGATCTATAAAAGCGGGAATACTCGCAAGTGCTGCAAAAGTAATTTTGCAGTGACCACATCGCCCAAAATTGGATGGATAGCCCACAAAATGCGATCGCGTTTGCGACCCACCCAATCTCGTAGAAAGCGTGCACTTGCTTTCGTTGTCAATCAGCTGGAAGTTCAGCTTGGAGGAAGATTTACCGACTAACGAAAGCAAGTGAACGTCATGATGTGGGTAAGCACCGATAGGGTGCACAAGTGAGCACACAGAAGAATCAACAGATGAAGTTGGTTCAAGAGGCGCTAGATGCCGCTGTTGTTGCTATCGGCGGGCAAGCGCGAGAAGGCCAGATAGAGATGGCTGAAGCGGTTGCTAATGCTTTAACTGATCGCCATCACTTACTTGTTCAAGCAGGAACAGGAACCGGTAAATCACTTGCCTATTTAGTGCCGGCAATTGTGCATGGCAAAAAAGTATTAGTAGCAACAGCGACGCTTGCTCTGCAGCGCCAGCTAGTTGAACGCGATCTACCAAAGATTAAGCCAGCGCTAGAAAAAGTACTCAAGCGCGATCTCACCTTTGCCGTTTATAAGGGCGTGGGAAACTATCTATGTTTGCAGAAGATGAATGGCGCAATCTCTGATCCTGATGGAGAGATCCTGATGGAGATAGGCGCGCTAGAGAAAGATCAGAAGAGACTTCGTGCGTGGGCGCAGACACCAGGTGTAAGCGGAGATAGAGATGATGCCCCTGATGTTGATCGAAGGGTTTGGTATGCCAACTCTGTGTCAGGAAGAGAGTGCATTGGCAAAGAGGAATGCACTTTTGGCTCACAATGCTTTTCTGCAAATGCTAAAGCCAAGGCGCAGACTGCAGATGTTGTCGTTACAAACCACACACTGCTAGCCATCGAGATCGTTGATTCTCATCCGATCTTGCCTGAGCGAGATGCCATCATCTTGGATGAAGCACATGAATTTATGGATCGCACTACGCAAGCTGTGACAGAAGAACTCACTGCAGGGGGAGTAGAGAGAGCTGCCAAGATGGCGGCAAAACATATGCCAAATAAAACAACGCTTGCTTTTGCAAAAGCAGCGGATGAGTTTGCTGAAGCAATTGGAGAGTTTGCAAAAGATGTCCGCGTGGATCCCTCGCGAGCAGGTCGTCTTCCAGAACTTCCAGCTTCACTTGTTGCACCTATTCGAAAAGTAAAAGAGGCATCAGC
>Ga0208253_1000330_pt1 | contig 20830 bp, 23 predicted proteins | sample CryBogCBE10Oct08_FD_184573 | JGI IMG/M metagenome (GOLD analysis project Ga0208253, IMG submission 184573) | Freshwater microbial communities from Crystal Bog, Wisconsin, USA - CBE10Oct08 (SPAdes) | ecosystem: Environmental > Aquatic > Freshwater > Lake | place: Crystal Bog, Wisconsin, USA...
GGTTCTATCCGTACGCAGAGGCTCCTCTTCTTCAGACATTGGCAGACTTTGATCCACCTGTGTCTATCGTATGGGAACATCCAACGCCTCCATTCCATGTTGGTCATCAATTGCAGTTCATTCTACCATGTGAATCGTTGCGCAAAGCGAAGCGCAGGGTCAAGTTTGTTGACGAATTGTACGACGAGGAACATGACACACGTCACCCCTGGATGCGACGGTATGCATGGGAGACAGATCCGTATGTTTCGTTACCCTGGGATCCTGCACGACCCTTTACCTCCGTAACCGAAGTCCATTGGCCGTCATCATCATCCTAGATCCAGCACCGGCGGCAAGTACAGGTCGAGGGATTCCCGGCAGTACACCCTGTTCCTGCTTCCCAATGTTAATGACAACAACGTCATCGGGAATGATCGTCTCAAATGCATCGCTACGAGCCGCCATGTATCCCTCTTCGATCTTCTTCATCTCGTGAATCTTTTTCATTGCAGCCATGCCGGTCATATCTTGGAATACTCGCCAGTGCATTGTCATTCGATTGATATAGGCGATGCGATAGGAACGCGTTGTGGTGATCTTTACGTTGTTCCGCAAGGTATCGAAACACAATGCAACCGTTGGGTAGATTGGCTTGTTGATACGCTTGTTGACGGAATTGTGCGCACGTAACGTGAACAGCATGAAATTGTTGCGCGAGTACATCATGTTCGGAAACTGTGCGCGGTAATCAGAAAGAAGTTCCGCAAAGTGTCCCTGGCACGATGGACATGTGATTGTATCCCTGAACAGGTCTAACCATTTTGTCATCAGCTGTCGTTCTGATTCCGTCGGTGTATCTGGGTACAAGGAGGCGGCCGAATGTAGCGCCATCCACCCAAGTGGCCCCCATACAGCGGTCATTAGTAAATACCTATGAAATCATTCCTGCCTCCGTGCCGCCTTCCAGGATACTCATGAGCAGTTCACGTGGTGCTTTTTCGCTGACACTTAAGTTCGACTTTCGCAGCTTCTCGTGGATCTGACGGTCACTCAGGTTTTTCAGGGTGCCTTGAACCTTCTTACGTTTCAGAGTCTCGCCCTTACGGGTGAGGATCCGAAGTGTACCCGGTTTGAACGGGGGGCTCTTTGCAGGGTCGCGCACGGGCTCAATCTTCCGTGCTGTTTTGCGGATGCCCCTCGGGTACGTTCTCATGGTACGGGGTGTCTTGGGTGCGTCATATCCAACCTTACTGATTTTCATTCCGCCATCCGCCATCTCTTTACTCAAAACGGATAAACCTTATTTACAGGCTAACCGGGGCATTCTAATACCATGGAGTGGGACGCAGTCAATGCGTACTTTGCAAAGGGTGTGCGTCGTCTCGTAGATCATCAGATCGAGTCATTCGAGGACTTCATCCGCAACAAGCTTCCACTCATCGTCCAGTCGACTGCGCCTATTGTTGTGTGGCACGAGCAGGATGAGACGACCAAGAAGTACAAGTATGAATTCCGCCTGACCTTCGAAAATGTGACATATATCAAGCCCCGCCTCCAGGAAGCCACTGGTCGCGTGAAGCCGATGCTCCCCATGGAGGCGCGGGTTCGCAACTTCACCTATGCAGCTCAGATGCACTCAGACATTCGGTTTGTGGCTCGTACCTACAAGGGGGCACTTCTGGATACGTTCGACGAGGAGTCGCGCGTGTTTGAGGGAATCAGTCTCGGAAAGATCCCAGTGATGCTCGGGTCTTCGTTGTGTCTACTGAAGGACTACCCTGCAACTGCTGCGGAGATGGGTGAGTGTTCGCATGACCCACTCGGGTACTTTGTCGTGCATGGGTCTGAGCGTACGATTCTCTGTCAAGAGAAGGTCGCTGATAACCGTATCATGATCTTCCAGAACAAGAAGACGTCGTCGAAGTATCTGTATTCGGTGGAAATGAAGTCTCTTCATGAGTCGTTCACGACTCCACCTAAGAAGCTGGAGATCAGGCTGAGCTCCAAGTTCAATGGATTCGGGTATCCAATGGTTGCGTGTGTTCCTCGTTTCCGCGAGGATATCCCGGTCATGGTCTACTTTCGTGCACTCGGTGTGACTGATGACCGCACGGTGGCTCGAGTCGTCTGGGGAGACGAGAAGGATTCTCATGTTGAGCTGCTGGGTGCTTCGTTTCGTGACACGCTGGAGATGGGCATCTTCACTCAGGAGGATGCAGTTCGCTACCTGACGAGTCACCTTCAGTATGGCACGAACCAGGAGGACAAGTGTGCATATGTTCAGCACCTGCTTACCACTGAGCTGCTGCCCCATGTTCGCTTTGCTGGAGAGACTGCACCTCTCGCCGTCCTGAATGCGCGTCGTACGATGCTGATGGGCTCGATGATCCGTAGGCTCCTGCTGACGTATTGTAAGCATATCCCCCTGGATGACCGCGATGCGTATCCGAATAAGCGCGTGGTCACGACAGGTGCGCTCTTGACTCACCTGTTTCGTCAGCTCTTCCAGAAGGTCTGCAACGATACACGCAATGAGTTTGTCCAGGAGGTGAACAATGATACGTGGAAGAAGGCAGGACAGCCGCTGGAGATCTTGAACATCAATAATTTGTACAAGATCCTCAAGGTCTCGACGATTGAAGGCAAGATGAAACAGGCATTGGCCACCGGTAACTTCACAGTGCAGGGAATGGGCACGAACAGCTCAACATCGCTATCGAATGCGACCAAGGTGGGTGTCTCCCAGGTTCTGGCGCGAATGTCGTATGCCGCCACTCTCAGTCACATTCGCCGTATCCAGACACCGGTTGAGAAGTCGGGGAAGCTTCTGGCACCTCGTAAGCTCCACGGCACTTCGTGGGGGTTCATGTGTCCGGTGGAGACTCCCGAGGGTCACTCGGTTGGTATTGTGAAGACCATGTCGCTTCTGACGTCCATCTCCCAGCACGTGCCATCCTCCACGATTCTCCACTTCCTGGAGGATGCGAATGTGACGTGGATCACAGTGCCAAAGGTCTACGAAGGCACATCAATCACAGTGAACGGTGTTCTTGTTGGGTATACCGCAGACCCGTTGGCAGTGGTCACATCTCTCCGAAAGGCCAAGCAGACCCTGCGTCTTCACCCCCATACGTCGGTGGCCTGGTATACCCTGCTGAATTCAATTCTCATTGAGACGGATGGTGGACGTGCAGTGCGTCCAGTGTTCAGGGTTGGAGCTGAGGAGCCGGTGGGTGAGGATCGTAAGGACTGGAATGCGTGGCTTCGGTGCTGCGTAGAGTATATTGATGCGTCCGAGACAGAGACTCTCCGCATTGCCCTGACCAAGAAGGAAGTAACGACGCATTCGCATTACGAGATTCATCCCTCGATGTTGGTGGGTCACATGGCGGGTACAATTCCACTGTCGGATCATAATCAGTCGCCCCGTAACACCTACCAATCAGCAATGGGGAAGCAGTCGATGTGCGTCTATGCAACCAACTTTGCCAAGCGCCTGGACAAGAACGCCTACGTTCTGTGCTCGATCAGCCGCCCAATTGTGGAGACGCGGTCAATGAACATCCTGAAGATGCAGGAGATGCCCTTCGGAATGAACGCAATTGTCGCCATTGCCTGTTATGGTGGCTACAATCAGGAGGACTCGATCATCATGAATCGATCATCTGTGAACCGCGGTCTCTTCCGCGGCCTGTACTACACGATGTACAAGGACGAAGAGCATCGCAACGTCACCTCGGGTCGCGAGGAGAAGTTCATGCGTCCTCAGAAGCACAACACCCGCAAGTTCAAGAACACCAGCTATTCGGCGATCGGTGAGAATGGGATTCCTCTTCTGAATGCCCATATTAACGAGAACGATGTGGTGATCGGCAAGGTTGTCAACCTGCGCCACGATACGGCGGGGTATGCCTTCCGCGATGCTTCGACGACACACAAGAATGCCGAACCTGGTCGCATCGATGGCGTGTGGCAGGACAAGAACTCGGATGGCTATCCATTCGTTAAGGTTCGCGTGGTGTCGGAGCGCGTTCCCCAGATTGGTGACAAGTTCTCCTCCCGCCACGGACAGAAGGGAACGGTGGGAATGCTGTTGGACGAACAGGATATGCCGTTCACGGGTTCGGGTCTCCGACCTGACCTGATTATGAATCCACACGCTGTGCCTAGCCGAATGACCATTGCACAGTTGATGGAGTGTATCTTTGGAAAGGTGTGTGTTCAGAAGGGGACGCTGGGCGATGGAACGCCGTATTCGCATCTCAAGGTAGAGGAGCTACGGGCGCAGATGCTCGAGCTGGGAATGCATCCATATGGCAACGAGATCCTGTACAATGGACAGACCGGTGAGATGATGCAAGCAGAAATCTTCATGGGACCTACCTTCTATCAGCGCCTCAAGCACATGGTCATTGACAAGTCGCATTCTCGCGCACGTGGACCCATCGTATCGCTGACGCGTCAGCCGTGCGAGGGACGGTCTCGCGATGGCGGTCTTCGCGTGGGTGAGATGGAGCGTGACTGCATGATCTCGCACGGTGCGGCGGCCTTCACCAAGGAGCGACTGATGGATGTGTCTGACCCCTTCTCGACGGGCATATGCAAGACGTGCGGAACACTGGCCATTGTGAATCCACAGGAGGGGCTGTACTCTTGCGGATCATGCGGCAACAAGACAGACTTCGTTCAGAAGACCATTCCGTATGCGATGAAGCTCTGGATGCAGGAGCTGGAGGCCATGCACATTGTACCCCGCATGGTTATGGAGTAAAGTATTGGAATGATATAATCGAGATGGGTACGATGAGAGGAGACATTGTGCGACGCGGGTTTTATGCTCCGTATCCTCGTCTGCCATCCAGATCCATGCCAGAACGTGGCCTTAAAGTTTATCAAACTCGGGTGTCGATGGGATGTCCGTATTCATTCGATCTGCGTAAGAGTTTTGTGGAGAGAATCAGTCACAATAAAAACATCTCATTCTTCGATCTGAACGGATCTCAATCCGAGACCGGTGCAGATTTTATTTTTAATCACCATCGAGCGTATAATTGGATTACTCGGAATGCGGATTTAGAGGCCGACGATAACCCGACCATGCAGTTAAAGACCGACCCTGACCCCAAACCAATTCTGGGTATGATTAGGATGTGTTTCGTCCTAGAAGGCAGTACAGATGAAGTTTGCCATATGATTTCATACATTCTTCGTAAGGCCGCAGAAGGATATGAACTAATCTTACTTGAGCCATATAATACGGATGTCTTTCTGAACCCCAAAAACGATGGCGGGGGCACCGGTCTCAGGAACGACTGGCGAGAAAAAATCAGGTCATATCTCGAGACGTTATTACAAATAGGTAGTATCAAGCTCATTGCACCTATGGCAGGTAAGACGGGCGATGAGTATGATTTATCGAGAAACGATGGCGGGGCAGGACAGTGTGCGTCTTGGGCAGTCAGAATGTTGGAACAGGTTTCAACTCTTAATGTCAGAACTGCGACACCGGATGAAATCTTCGCATCTATGAAAAGGTTACAGGCAGGTGGCCGTCGTCGCAAGACTAGGCGGTCAAAGCGGACCAAGAGACGGGGAACACGCCACGCACGAGTTCGCTAACCTGACCCGCCACGGCACGAATCTCTGCCTGAGCATCGGATCCCATGCGAAGATGGCACAGACGAGCATATGCAGCCAACGAACCCGTCTCAATAAACTCCGTCATCATATTCTGAGGAAGCACCATACGGGCCTGTTCAGGTGGAAGTTGGTTGGCCAGTAAGAGGTTGTAGCTATTGACGGCGACCCGACAACTGTCCTTCAATGTCTCGCGAAACACGTCATTTTGCGGGTGCACGTCATCATTACTCCCCTGCTTTTTCCCCGGTGCACGAGTCCGAAGGTGAGGAATGTGAAAGGTTGGCGGGTCATCTACGTAGCGACGGCTGACCTCATTGCGAGAGAACCCAATCGTGTGCCGAAACCACTCCCGAGCCATCCAAATCGGCATCTTCAGTCGAAACCGCAACTGAGGATGGAAGAAGGGCGATGTGTGCTCATGATCTGCGAGATACTTGATCAGCTTGGCATCCTTGTCGGTGAACTCAACGACATGCTTTCCCAGCGACACACGAGCCGCATTGACGACCGTCAGATCATTGCCAAACGTCTCCAGAAGCTCAACCTTGCAGTCCTCGAACATGGTTATGGAATGCGAGTAGCATGAAGGTTGCTCACGCGCTAATTTCATACTCTTCCTCGACAACTCGCCTCTCGAAATAGGAACAACATGTACATGCCAAGGCAACTGCCAATACGGCGGCAATGGCAACAGTGGCAATGACACCGTCCTCCTCCATTGGTGTTTTTTGGCGAGTGTCTATAAATGGCGCGTTTAACCTTCAAGCAATGGGCGAAGCAGGAGGCACGGGAAGGGCGGACGACGACGTTCCGCAAGTGGGCAAAGATGGAGCTGAAGGAGAAGGTTCACCGTGGAAATCCCTCGTTCAAGACGTGGGCGAACCAGGAGATGCGGGAAAAGTCGCATACACGCCGCCGCCGTCATCGTAAGTAAATGTCGCTCGAAGTGGTGCTGGGTCCGATGTTTGCGGGAAAGACATCGTATGCGCTCAGTCTTGCCCGAAAGTATACGGCTCAGAACCTGCAGGTCTTGGTGGTGAAGCCATCGATCGATACCCGTTCTGTCAATGTCAATGAGATCACGACGCACGACGGAGACTCGCTCCCATGTTACACTACGAACACGTTGAATGGGTTGACTGCGGACTTTCTGTCCTCCTTTTCAATTGTCATTGTCGATGAGACGCAGTTCTTTGAAGGGTTGATTCCGTTCGTGGAGTTTGTAGTGGACACGTTGGGCAAGACCCTGATACTGAGTGGGCTATCAGGCGATTCCGACCGGCGTCCCTTTGGCGAGTTTCTGAACGTGATTCCACTGGCCGACAAGATTACACAGCTGTCGAGTCTGTGCATCTGCGGACAACCTGCACATTTTACTCGGAGGCTGCGGACAGGATATGGACAGATCGCGATTGGTGGAGCCGATCTGTATGTTCCGCAGTGCCGAACATGCCACGTCTACAGATAGAAATACTCACGAGGAACTGTCTGAAACAGATCGGGTTTCCCTGTATTGAATGCGGCAATGGACTGTTCGTTGGGGCCTTCCACTGCAATAGGCCACATGAGTGTATCCCGACGAACCCCGAGAATCGGATCGAACATCACCCAGTCCGTAATAAAGTGAGACTGGTACGGTTCCGAAACATCGTCAACTTCAAACATCTTACAGAACTTGGCTGCCCATTCCCGTGTAATCATGTAACACTGTGCACCCCATGGATTGGAGACACCCACATTGCGGATGAGAATGTGCCCATTTGTGTGATAGTGTTCGCCTCCTGGAATGTTGATATACCCCAACGACAGGATATCCGTATTCCCCTCCATCATATGCGGAATCAATGCATCGACAACCTCATTGAAGGCTTTGTGAAACCTCACATCATCTTCAATAATGATGGCAAGAGGATCCCCAGAATCGACTAGTCGCTGCATGCAGCGAATATGTCCCAGGGTTGCTGCGAAACCGGTCGGATAGGATGTGTCTCGTGCGAAACAGGTGGCTCCGCGACGCACAACCTCCGGGTCGTCTTTCAGGGGCGATGCTACCAGTACAATGTCAAGGTTCAGCGGTGCTGCAGCAGCCTTCAGTCGTTCCCCACGTCCCTTATCGCAGTTAACAGCGTATATGCGCATTTTAATGAAGGCTCGCCGAGCTTGTAGATAGTTTTTTTCGGCTGTGCTTTTTTCTTGCTGAGTATCATACAAGCAACATGGGTGGCGGTCTTCTTCAGCTCGTCTCGTACGGTGCGCAGGATATCTACATCAGCGGCAACCCCCAGATCACGTTCTGGAAGGTGCTCTTCAAGCGCCACACGAACTTCGCGATGGAGTCCATTGAGGTCACCTTCAACGGCCAGGCCGACTTCAACAAGCGTGTGACGGCGATCATCAACCGTAACGCCGATCTGATGTTCCGCACGTACATCCAGGTGGTGCTCCCGGCGGTACAGATTGACGGCAACACGACCAACGGTAACAACTACCAGATCGCCCGTTTCCGTTGGCTCAACTACATCGGCCACCGCATGATCAAGACGGTTGAGCTCGAGATTGGCGGTCAGCGCATCGATCGCCAGTATGGCGACTGGATGCAGATCTGGACGCAGCTGACCCAGGATCTTGGCACGGTGACGGCGCTCGATGAGATGATCGGCAACACGCACGACCTGGTGCTGATGAAGGATCGCAAGGGCTATGCGCTGGATGTGTCTTGCGCTGGTTCTGAGCTGACGAACTCGTGCGCCCCCCGCGCGGGTACCCCGGCGCGTACGCTGTACATCCCGCTCCAGTTCTGGTTCTGCCGCAACCCGGGTCTGGCGATCCCGCTGATCGCGCTCCAGTACCACGAGGTGCGCATCAACGTTGAGTTCGACCAGTGGGTCAACTGCTGCTACTATGAGCTTTCGGGTTCGTCGGCTGCCCCGACGGCGATCCAGTCGCTGACGGCCGCGTCGCTGTACATCGACTACATCTACCTGGACACGGAGGAGCGTCGCCGCTTCGCCCAGCAGACGCACGAGTACCTCATCGAGCAGCTGCAGTTCACGGGCGCCGAGTCGATCACGTCGAGCTCGAACAAGATCCAGCTGAACTTCAACCACCCGGTGAAGGAGCTCGTGTGGGTCGTCCAGCGCGATTCCTTCGTCGACTGCTCCCAGCCGCCCCCGCCCCACATCACTGAGGTCAACGGCTGCCAGCCGTTCAACTACTCCGACGACTTCTCGACGGAGGGTGTGATCATGGACGTTCTCGCCCGTGGCTCCCTGGGCGGCGGCCAGGCTCCCAACGTGGCGGGTGGTCTCCAGGTGCCTACCATTCTCGGCGACGCGTCTGGTCCCTACCTCCCGGGTGTGGGTATCGCCGTCGGTCCGTCCCTGGCGGGTGCGTCGTGGCTCGATACCAACTTTGGTAACCTTGGTAACGACCAGCAGTACCTGTTTGAGGACACGACGAACTACCTCCTCGCGAAGGTCATCCTCAACTCCGGCACTCGCTGCTCTGGTAAGTGCCCGACTGAGGTCGCCAAGCTGCAGCTCAACGGCCAGGATCGCTTCACGGAGCGCGAGGGACGTTATTTCACGTACGTGCAGCCCTACCAGCACCACACGCGTACCCCGACGGCTCCGGGTATCTGCGTGTACTCCTTCGCGCTCAAGCCGGAGGAGCACCAGCCGTCCGGCACGTGCAACTTCTCGCGTATCGACAAGGCCACGCTCCAGCTCACGGTGTCCGTCAACACGGTGCGCTCTGGCCGCACGGCGCAGGTGCGCGTGTACGCCGTCAACTACAACGTGCTCCGCGTGATGAGCGGCATGGGTGGCCTGGCCTACAGCAACTAGAGACCTCCGCAAGGTTCAAAACCACGAAGAAGAACCAAACACAAAACCACAAATGCGTCCGGAAACCCGAGTGCATTTGTGGTAGACAGACAATGACGACGTATATTTCACTGGGTGACACATGCCAACCGGCATCTATATTACGTAAGCTTGGTGTTCGACGTGAGGCCTTTCCTTTCGATTGGATTACGGGAAGCGGGAATTCAATCGTGAAATGCATCGAGACCGATTTTAATGGGTTCCATACAAACCTTCACTTTAATAGCCCTCATCCAGACCTTGGTATGAACACAGTACTAACGGACGATTTAGGATTTAGCTTTCATCACGACTATCCAACAATCGAAAGTAGATCGACTGTTGACGAAGAATTCATTCGGGAAACGACGATTGTAGATAACTGGCTAGACTACTATCCAACTGTTTACGAGAAATATCAGCGAAGGATTCAGCGATTCCGATCAATTCTTCGCAGTTCTGATCGTGTTATCTGTGTCTGTCATCGCCCAATCCGCGACTGTTATCGTATACTACATGCGATCAAGACCGTATACGGTAAGGACGTAATCATCATAACCAACAGTTCGGAACGTTCGCTATATAATAGGATTTTCACATATGTCCATTCTGACGACCCTGGAGATTTCATGAGAGTCGCTCAATACGCGATAAAAACTGTCTGATCTTCGAGAGTTCATGTTCATGCCAAAGACCCAATTCGTCAATCTCGCGGGTCTTCCCTGGTTCGCTGTACCGCTGTACCAACCGATGGGGGATCGAGTTCTCAACAATACGGTCATGAAGGAAATACTCGCAGGGTCCCACCCAGTTCGACCAATTCACGAAGATCGATTTTTCGAGGAGGCGGGGCTTGAACGCGAAGAAATCAAAGCAGTAGAACCGACTATCATTTGGAACCGCACTGTTCACTAAGAATACATTCGGCGTAGATACCTCCTCCTCGAGGAGCTTCATCAACGGCTCTTCATTTACGACGAAGACATCGGGGTGAAGGTGAAGTACATAGTCGTAGACTGAAAGATCACGATTAGCGAAGAGAAACTCCATGGCTTCGATTGGTCCAAGATAGTAACCTGCGTTCTTATCTGTATTGTGGATCGTCATCGGCAACGGGATGTTTCGACATACGTCCTCGATCTTATTCTGGATATAGTTGTTATAGACAAACAGTTCGGCATTGGCTCGTAACTTTGGACATCTAGCAAGGAAACGAGCCTGTAAGGCGTACTCTTCATGCTGTCGATATCCCGTCATGAACAGAAGAATCTTCATTTGTTAGTATGCGGTTCCATTGTTTATAGGCTGCCTCACGCGTTAAATGTATTTGGCTGAACTGATATGCCCGGTCTGCTATCTTTAAAGCGTCGTCATAATGATCTCTACACCATTTAGCTTTTTCGACTAAATCAGACAGGTCGCGTTTTACTGGGATATAGTGTTCCCACTCCTTCAGGTGTTCGAAAAAGAACTCCTTAAAGGGTCGGTCTACGATGATCACAGGTCGGCGAGACCAGAGTAAATACTTCAACCTCGCTGAAAACCCACCACCTTCTACGTCAATAAGGATGCTGTATCGTTTCGTTAGCTGAGGAAGAGATAGATACGTCTTTGAATTCAGTCTCACCTTGTTCTGTTGACGGATCCAGCTCATACTGATCACGTCCAAGACGTCTGTATTGCGTTGTGCTATTTCCAGCATTTTCGAGCGAATGGGTAGACCCGTTTCGCCGATCCATCCGACCTTATTAATTTCATACGGTTCTTTCCCGGCTTCGCTTATCTGCAGGGTGGTTTCGGTGTAATCATCGACTCCGATCTGAGGCCATGCGTGAAAATTCCATTCTGGTACTAATCCATCATACTGGTCGACCTTGCTGTAGGTATATTCGTCTGTGTGCCCCCAGTCTTGCGTATGTATAGTGATTTCGTCAAAGTCTTTCCAGTTGTAGATAGCATTCGCTTGTTCTATACACCACATGGTCGACGCATTGCGACTCTCGTAACATCCCATGTCCTTAAAGATCAACTTACCATTGGCCTTCTTCGCTGTAAAGGACATTTAACAACAACTTAGACGAGATTACGGCAGTGAATACATGAAGATTGCTTTCTGGGAAAACCAGTTGACACTTCGTGGAACAACGGTTGCCTGTTACGATTATGCATTGGGCAATAAAAACATACTTGGCAATGAGAGTATTGTGATATATGATACAACTCAACCATTCAATGATGCAACGGTTTTAGCCAAGTTTCAAGCCGAGTTTAAGGTGTTTGGTGTCACACACTTCTCACAGGTAGACCAGATCCTGCTTGATGAAAAATGCGACATGATGTATGTGATCGAGGGCGGGGACCGCACTGAACTGGTTAGCAAGGTCTGTAAAACGATGAACCATTGTGTTTTCAATTGTCATCGCCCCCATGGTGATATATATGCGTCTATTGCACCTTGGGTGCAGGGCAATAATGGAAAATATCCATTTGTTCCTCATATCATGAGCCTACCGGACGTCAGTGACAACCTTCGCGCTGAACTTGGTATACCAGAGTCCGCCACCGTATTTGGGCGGCACGGGGGGTACGAAGAGTTCAATATTGGATACGTCAAGCGAATTGTATACGAGGTCGCATCTGCATATCCTAGTATCTACTTCCTCTTCATGAACACTCGGCCGTTTGGCTCCAGTCTCCCGAACGTCATTCATTTGCCCCCAATCGTCGATCTTGTGCGTAAGGTCAGATTCATCAATACATGTGATGCGATGATTCACGCTCGGGAAATGGGTGAAGTATTTAGTTGCTCAATGGGAGAGTTCGCTATTCGAAACAAGCCAATCTTTTGCACTGAATCCGGAGAACTTGGTCATCGTCGTCTGATGGGAGACCGGGCATTCTGGTACACAGAATCAACCCTGAGCAACATGCTTACGCGTTTTGATAAGACAGTTGAGAGTCAGAAAGATTGGAACACATACAGGGACTATACGCCTGAGAAGGTAATGGCCATCTTTAAGAAGGTCTTTATCGACCCGCGTCCGCTCCGCGTGTTTATCAATGGATTCTGGGGTGGATTTGTCGAGAGAACAAACGGTGTACATTTTGGATTCTTCGAGCACATTCTAACCAAGGCGTTGAATAGGGACGTTGTCATCGCAGAATCAATGAACGACGCGGATATTCTACTTGAGAGTCATTTTAGTCCGTCCGTGTTCCCATCAAAGCGGTGGATATATAGTATATTCTTCTCGGGTGAGGCGTCTCTTCCTCTCCCGGAACATTCTGCACAGTATTCAGCTATTCTGGGGGTGCATTCTGTGAGTTGTCCTCTCTATCTACCGTACGACTATTGCAAACCCCATGCATATCAAACCAATATCACGACGATCCCCCCAAAGAAGATATGTGCAGTCATCTCATCAGCCGGTACAGGTAAGCGGTTTCGCAACGACTTTATTGACGAATTGATGAAACGTGGAATTCACGTTGATATGGGTGGTTCCTATAAGAATAACATTGGACATACAATACCTGGGTCATACGACGAGGAACATATTCTACAGTTCCAGAGTCAATACCGAGTAGTTCTCGCACTTGAAAACACAGAGGGAGATCACTACATCACCGAGAAGGTAATCAACCCACTTCGTGCAGGAACCATTCCAGTATATTATGGATCAAAGCGAGTAACAGAGTATATCAACCCCGATCGGTTTGTTCCCATCGATCCGACCAACATCGATGCCGCGATCTCAGAAATTCAACGGTTATGCGAAGACGATGCCTACTGGCTCCAGATGGTGAACCAACCGTGTTTTGTTAAGGATATGACCAACTGGATTGGGAAGGTCGTCAACGATCTTCGGATCGAGCTGACAACCACAAACTATTCGGTTGAGCTTATCGGAGATCTCACCCGTGAACCCGAACGAACGAATGCGCTTCGGCCAATCATGGATTTCTACCACGTGTCTCCCAGTGTCGTATGTTACGGTGAGGGAGCGAGGAACCACCGGTTATTTGGCATTTTCGACCCGAGAAAGAAGATCAATGCAGTTAGCCTTGCGATCAATCACATTGCTTTACTAGAAAAGTATGCAGTGATGAATCAATATGTGGTTGTCTTTGAAAGCGACGCGATACCCGTCTATCCAATGGACGTCATAGATAGCGAAATCAGGAAGGACATCGATACCATGCGTGAAAGGAAAGTTGATTTTGCGTTCATTGGGTTTGGATGCTTCGGTGCTATAACAAATGACCAGAAGGCGCCGAACAAGAAGATTAGTCCAACGTTGTGGCTTCCACCTGTCTCAGAATTCTCAAATGGGTGTTCGAGGTGCACGGAGGCTTATATAGCGTCACCCGGTGGTATTCGCTCATTCCTCAATTGGTTTCGACCGCGAATCAATCATGATGTAATTGACTGGTCGTTCAATCATTATTTCAGAGCGAATCCTTCCGCGATCGGGTGTTGGAGAAGCCCCGAGCTTTTTAGACAGGGGTCAATGTCGGGCATGTATCCCAGTCTTGTCCCGCAGTGAACTTTTCCACCCATTCGAAACAATATCGACCTGCAAAATGAACAAAATGATTCCGACTGAAAAACTCATCGATGGTTAGAGATGGATCATCACTTTTGGCTATTGCTATGATTGCATTGAACTCGTTGGGGAGAACGGATACCATTTTTCGTCGCTGCAGTTCGTAGTTTGTAGTCGTTTGTTCGAAGTGAAATCCACGTGGGTGACCGATATTGCTATGTACATGCTTCGCGAAAATCGACTCGCATAGCCCCTTGTGTTTTTCCGGTTGAAATACCATTAGCCCACCATTGAACACGCTATCTGTGAGAAGGTAATAGTCACATAGCCTGAGGTAATCAGAAGCATTTGACTCCCAACCATTCTTAACCTGGACTGCCCGGCGTCTCTCGGGTGTTGGCTGCGAGTATTCATCGACCATCCCGATACCATTTCCTAGAAGATGGAATGGTATTCCAGGTGCACGTTCGTTTATCAGTATATCTGCATCGATGTAAACGATGTAGTCATATTGATTCGCCCATGACTGCGAACAGAGCATGTACTTATGAAAGCACAGTGTATCCGGATGGTTTACAGCAGATAAGTACGTGGTTATAACTTTAAAGTCGTAACCATGCGTAGCTGCGTACTTCTTGTGACTGGGCATAAACAATTTGGTATACTCTTCTAGGTATTTACTTCCTATCGCAATACTACATAGAGCAATACGCATTTACGTATGTTTCACGTGTATTCGTAAATGAGTATTTCCGTATGTATTCCAACCATGCGTCGCTTCTCGTTCTTGAAGGACTCGATCCCTAAATACCTCTCAAATCCATATGTCAATGAACTCATTGTCACCGATGAAACGGGCGAAGACTACGACGAGATCACCGCAGCCTTCTCGGATCCAAAGCTGCGCGTATACAGAAACGAACGTCGTCTTGGATCCGTCGAGAATAAGCAGCGTGCGGCTTCTTATGCAACCTGTGACTTCGTTGCTATCATTGACAGTGATAACTTCGCAGACATACAGTACTTTGCCGCATTTAGACAGTACATCGCAACGAACGCGGTTCCTCGTAACTCGCTGTTCCTACCGTGCGCGGCAAATCCGACGTTCCATTATCATTCTTACGTGGGTAAGCTTCTCACACGGGATACAATTCGACACTATTGGCCAGACATCGAGACATGTTTAAACACGATGAACCTAATTGTTCCGCGGACATTCTTGGCTACGTTCGATATCATGTCAGACAAGCCGATGTGTAATCGAGCAAGTGGCGCATGGGACGCGTTGTATTTTTCACTTTACGCGCTCTTCAACATGAAGGCTACGTTGATTGTTGTCCCTGGAATGGAGTATGAACATCGTATCCACGATGGCTCATGGTTCAAAGAGACGTATCCTAGTAGCAATGCAGTTCGGGAACTTCTCCTTCGGCGTTATTTAGCTGTTGGTTTACATCGGTTCATGAATTAAATGAACCTTTCGACATGGCAGAACTGTTACAAGGATTCAACTCAGTTCATCATTCAGGCTTCTTCGATGAATGAGGACGACGCATGGATGCCGTTTCCGATCGGGATGGGATATCACTATGTTGCACAGATGTCAAAGGGACAGCGGTTGCAACATGGTCAACACGACCAGCTGCTGCTGTGTTCGATCACTCCGACAACCGATTACAAACGCCGTGCACATGGAAAAAATAGAAGGACAATTCTGAACACTCTGTATCTGAACGCGATCAGAAACACTTTTCTGCAACCCGATATATACTTTGAGACACTGCCCTCTTACAAGTTTGTCCTGTCTCCCGAGGGGAATGGTATTGATTGCCATCGACATTACGAAGCATTGATGGCTGGTTGTATACCGATCATGGAACGTAACCCACTCGTAGAAGAAAAATACCGCGGGTGTCCGATCCTTTGGACAACCGACTACTCGGAGATTACACACGATTATCTTAACAACAAGTACGAAGAGATGAAGAGCCGCGTATACGACTTTTCACGCCTCTTTATTGGGTTCTACCCCCCTCGTGTTCAGAGTGAAATCAAACAGTGTGGTAACTACTGGATGATCAAACTCACTGGACGACCAATTTACACTTAGAAAATAGAGGGGAGTTTTATGTTCGTAAATACCCCAGGTCTTTTTGGCGTTGGTTGTATTTTAAACAGAGTGATCGCATCGTCATGCCCAGGTGCGTTGAAGTTGGCAGATTGAAAGAAGGAAGGAATGCAGTTCGCGAGGATGCGAAATTTAGGCTGTATCCTTGATATTGCAATGTCCGTGTGACCAACAGCTTTCTTCATTGCTTCGATAACTGCTAGTTTGTACGTCAGTGATATATACATGATCGCGTGGGTACCCAACATGTTGAGTACTCGAACCTGTGTGTTCGAATATGGAACCGTTACAGATTCTCCTAGATTTACATCCAGTGTCGGGTGACTCGCGCACCTGCTCAGTCCAAAATAGATTGCGTCTGCGCCATGAACATAGTCAAAGTCGGAAATTCCGGTAAATTCTACATCATCCTCGAGTAGGATGAAAGGTACATTCAAGTATTTCGTAAGTATATCAATGTTCGCATTCGCCAGACACCTTGGGTATCCATCTGTTCCAGACTTGTAATGCTCTATGTCCTTGAATCCAAGATCATTGAGCATGGTATCCATATGGACTTTCCGCGCATGGTACTTTTCATTGTGATCGGGGCAGATGTAGACTACCTTGAAGTCTTGAATTCGCATTACTTACATAGCCATATTTTTGAGCAGGATGTCTCCCCCGAAGTCATGAATGACACTCCATTTGGGACCGAACAATGCGATAAGCTGATCACGGTTCAGCTGTCCTTCGTATAGGTTTGTGCCGTATTCTGTATATACAAATCGTGTACGGGTTAATGTATCTTTTGCACCCGAGAATACGAGGTCTTCTGCCCCCTGTACATCCGCCCATATGAAGTCTATTACAGCCCCTTGGAGAGTTTCAATGTCATCAAGTCGTCTGCACTGAACTAAAGTAAAGGTGGGAAAGGTTATCCATTTATGCTCCTCGAGGTGACCAGTTGGAACCTTTAACGACGAAGACGACGTCCAATCATTCTCGCGATGCTGTTGATCGGTGACACGATCACCAACGGAACCGGATGACATGAAGAATTGCCGAGATTCAGATTTGTTCGAAAGTGCGATCGGGTGGAACTCGCAGATTCTGTCGATCCCAGTGTCGCGGATGATTTTTATGTTGCGTGGATCGGGTTCGAATCCAACAATTCTCGCCAACGGCAGCATCTTACGGAATCTTCGCGTGTCCTCTCCAAAGTGACATCCAATCTCAACAAAGATCTTAATATTCAGGTCATAAATGAACTTATAGATATCCATGTGTTAAATGTAGGTATTATTGTCTAAATCTTGACGAAGCAGTCTTAACGCCGCTTAAATCCTATCCGTGACATTGATAACCCGGGCGGCCGATCAGTACGAAACGCTCCATGTCCTCCGATAGCTCCCTTGTCCAGGAACATCACGCATGTCTTCTCGAATATCGGTCCCTCTTGGACGGCAAATGGATAAATTAGCAGCGTGGGCGGATTCTTCCAGAAATACCAGTTCAGATGCGATTCGTCGTGCCATTCGGCCATGACGTTGTTATCCATATCCGTCTGTATCCTCTCCTTTAGCTGAGCGGTAAGCTCCATGAACTTAGAATGGGGTCCGCCGAAGAAGCCGCCGCAGTAATAGAATTCGTTCTCACCCTCTGGGATATACGCAGTACTCGTCGGATCTGTACACACTGTTCCCTTCCCGGGTATTAGTCCACCTTCTTTGGTCGCACCAATGTGTCCAGGGTGCATTGTACCCAGTAGTTTTTCGGATAGAAGACTGTGGTGCAGAGTACCTACAAACACGGAATCTACGTCGCAGTAAAAGCTGTAGTCAAGTGGTATGTCGCACATCGAAAAGTAGTGAAACCGCTTCAGGGTCACGTACGGCCACGGCTCATGGGAAATTCCAATTATATGGAAGGTAACCCCCTTGTATCGATCAGGTAGTAACGGCGGGGATGGGTCGTCGGTATATATGATAACATGTCGTCTCATCGTTGGGAAGAAGTTTTTGTATACCGAATCGATCATTCTCGGAAGAAACCGAGTATATTGATTTGTTGCGATCAAGTGAAGACCTACTGTTGGAAGTACAGGCTCAGGTACGATCGGACGCAGTCTACTACTCAACATTATACAAGATCAACCCAAGAATCCACAATCTTTACCGGATACGCCGAATACAAATCTGCCAACGGGTTGCGCAACACCACCGGGGTCGCTCCGCAGAAGATGGCTTCCCACACCCGATGGGTATCCATGCCGGTGCCTTCGGGACAAAGGACATACTTCGACCGGCACAAGTCATCGTAGTACTGTTCCCGCGTTCGGCCACCTCTCATGACCACGCGGGGATCGTCCTTGAAGGCGTTATAGCAGTCCAACCGTTTCTGAACATTTGTATTGACGGAAAAGTTCAGGTAGATCTCAATATCTCGGGGCACATCAGGACGTTTGAAATTGGCCACAAAGTCCAGTGCTGCGTCCGGGAACCCAAGGGGGATCGTGGTCAGCTTCGGGTGCTTCACGGTGGTATTGACGGCGTAGATATGAATTGCGTGGGGAAGCAGCGCCGCCAACTTTCCTTCATCAAACGGCTGATCCGAGTTGTGGATCACATATAGATGCCGTACCCTGTAGATTGAGAGTGAACGTACAAACGAGTAGACCAGGCCGCCGTTAACGAATACGCGATCACCTGTGTTCGCATCTTTGGATGAATATGTTCGCTGCCCGGGGTACCTCGGATCCACAATCCATCTACATGTCGATGCGAACGCTTTACCCGACAACATTACTGTTCCTCAAGATAAGATGAACGTATTCTCGTTCTGCTTATATGGAGGATATAACGACCGGTATTATCCGGGGATGATTGAGAACATTCAATTGATTCACAGGTACTTTCCAGGCTGGTTTGTCTTTGTATATACAGGATCCGATGTGACGGCTGACATGATGGCCAAACTTCGAGATGCACCGTACGTAGTTGTCAAGCCAACGGGAAAGACCGGAATTGAGAACATGATTGACCGGTTCACTGCGATCGACGAGCCGGGAGTGGATGTTATGTTCGTACGCGATGCAGATTCGCGCGTTCATTCACGTGATCGATGGGCGATTGTGGATTTCATGAATTCACCTGGGTTTATTGCCCATACGATCCGGGATCACAAGGAGCATTCGGCTTCGTTGATGGGGGGACTGTGGGCTCTGCGCAAGACTGCGGGTATCAATATTCGTGAAGAATACGACGCCTACAAGCTCAACCCTGAAGACCGCGGTATCGCGTTAGACCAGAACTTTCTGAGCGTCAAGATCTACCCGAAAGTCAAGCTCAATCTCCTGGTTCATCATGGCGGTGGACCCACAAATTGGTTCGAAACCGTGCGGAAATTCCCGAGTCCCTGGACAGACGCCATGTACTGTGGACGGGTTGAGAAGCCTGGGTTCAACGAAGATGTACCAAAGCGGCCACAACCCTTCCGCCTGAAACTTTCTAGGTGATATGTAATGGCGAAGACTATGCGTAAGATCGGCTCTCGTCGGTGCGTTTGGAACGGAACAGCCGAACACACCCCAGGTGGCTTGACCAAGAGTGATTTGATGAAGAACAAGCACGGGCGCATCGTATCCAAGAAGCGCTCGGCACACGCCACACGGCGCAAGTAGACGCCTTCTGGGCGGCGCAAGTAGGCGCCTTCTGGGCGACGTAAGTAGACGCCTTCTGGGCGGCGCAAGTAGACGCGACACTACTTATCTTTCCGAAGCAGGAAGATTCCGATCACAACTAAGAAAAGACCCACATACTGTTCGATCCTATCCAATCGGTCGCCCAGTATGAGATATGCCGCAAGACTCTCCATGACAGTTGATGTACTGTCCCACATTCCGTTCACATAGAGGACATTACCTGTTCGGAAGCACTTGATCAAATAATAGACAATGCCAACGTATCCCACTAACCCGGTTGCCAACCACTGGGGTTTATTGGTCTCCGCATAGTAGCGAAGACTGAAATCGCCAAAGATCTCGATTGCAGACAATGTCAACACATCTGCAAAGCTCATCTTGTTATTTTAATAGGGAAACATAATGATCCGTGACGCAGTCGATGGATGGATCGCATCAGTCGATTGGAAAGTCGGTAGGTTTAATCTGCTTCCTGCTGCATTTGGAGTTGTGATGGCTATTCTCGACGTTGTGATGATGGCGTCGGGAAAGATGGTTCACACCGGTACACTTTCGTATGGATTCGCTCTGCCCCTAGCAACCGTTGCATATGCGCTGCAGCCTTATCTTTTCATCAAGGCCATGAACTATGAGTCGATGATTGTGACCAATCTGATTTGGAACCTGATGTCAGATATAGTCATTACCCTTATTGGGCTCTTTTACTTCGGGGAGACAATTGGAGGTGTTCGATGGGTTGCACTTCTCATGAGCTTGTTTGCCATTTTGCTCTTCGCTTACACGGAGAAGTAAATTTTTTAAGCGGTGTAGATAATGGATCCGGGCACGGCTGGAATACTCGTAGCGGAGGGTGCCGCACTGGCTGCGGTCTTGTCCGCATATTCCCTTGGTAGAGAACCTAGTACAGCAGCGGCTCCGACTGCGGCTCCGACTCCGGGTGCGACTGCGGCTCCGACTGCGGCTCCGACTGCGGCTCCGACTGCGGCTG
>Ga0208253_1000331_pt1 | contig 20792 bp, 19 predicted proteins | sample CryBogCBE10Oct08_FD_184573 | JGI IMG/M metagenome (GOLD analysis project Ga0208253, IMG submission 184573) | Freshwater microbial communities from Crystal Bog, Wisconsin, USA - CBE10Oct08 (SPAdes) | ecosystem: Environmental > Aquatic > Freshwater > Lake | place: Crystal Bog, Wisconsin, USA...
GTTCCATTCGCACCAGGTCGCACCGATGCAACGCAAGAGATGACCGATGTGGCGTCCTTCGCGGTACTCGAGCCACACGCAGATGGTTTCCGTAACTTCGCCAAGCAGGGACTCGGCGCGAGCGCTGAATTCCACTTGGTCGATAAGGCGGCGCTATTGAATCTCTCTGCACCAGAGATGACGGTTCTTGTTGGTGGAATGCGCGTTCTCGGCGCAGTAGCCGATGGTTCAAAGACAGGCGTTCTCACCAGTAAGCCAGAGGTACTTTCCACCGACTTCTTCGTCAATGTGCTCGATATCGACACCACGTGGACCGCAAAGTCGGATGCAGGCGATCTCTTCGAGGGCCGCGATCGCAAGAGCGGCAAGGTGAAGTGGACAGCTACCCGCGCTGACTTGGTCTTTGGATCAAACTCAGTATTGCGCGCACTCTCCGAGGTCTATGCAAGTGCGGATGCAAAGGCGAAGTTCGTCATTGACTTCGTGACCACATGGGCACGCGTCATGCACCTAGATCGCTTCGATATCTGATTTCTTTGCGGTATCTGGTTCGGTCGGTGCCTGCCCGTGATACAGATTAGGAGCGAAAGCCACAAAGCCAGCGGCGGCAAAGCGGTGTACTACATCCTTGATCTGGCCGACCAGTCCCTACCATTCTTGAATCACGATGATTGCTGGGCCATGATCCGGATGTTGGTTTTGCTAAATAACCTTCGCCAGTCGTGCCATTAATGTTGAATGAAATGTGCAAGCCCATAAAGAAATATTAGTCATGTAGTTCGGATGTGTAACTGGATGGCGGGTTAAGGATTTGAACCTTCGAAATCGCTATTCAACAAATGCAAATAACTTGCAAGAGACTAGTTCTCGCCCTCCTCGGCAATTGCATAATTTGTAATAGTTGTGCGGATATCCCAGAGCTCTGGGAAGAAGTTAAAGGTATTGAGTTTGCTCAAGACTTCGACTGGAGTTCCTTGGGTACCCGAGACCTTTGTGCCGATACTTCGCTCGACAATCTTGAAGTGGCGCTGGCGCCACATAAACATCGATTGATCAATTTCGAGCAAGGCCTGTGCCAATTCATACAAGTCAGCGTACTTTTCGTGCTCAAGAAAAATCGTGAGCAGTTCTACGCCGGCTTTCTCGCGCAGGCGATTAAATTCTTTTCCGAGAGTAGGAATGGCTTTGCGGATGGCATTGAAGCCAGGTGAATCAAAACCGGAACCATGGCCGAGCGCGCGGCGCACTTGCTGATAATCCCAAGGAGTCATTTGGTCGAGCATCGCCATTCCTTCTTCGGCAAAGTCGATACACATCAAAATACGGGGAACTAGCCGCATCGCGATTCGGAAATTATCTTCAGCCAGGAAATTTGCAATTTGATATGCCTCAGAGACGGCTAGTTTCAACCATAATTCTGCGGTCTGATGTGTAACGGTGAAAAGTAATTCATCGCGATGTAGCCATTGTTCTGGCCCTTTTTGCAATGCGAGAAGTTCTGGGGTGCGGATATAACGTTCGTAATCGCTATTTCCAAGGCCTTCAAGAATTTGATCCGGACCGTATGCCATGGAGTTTTCCCCTTTATTAAGCGTTTACGTTAAGCGCGGTCGAGAGCCAGTCGACTATTTCTTGAGTCGGCGCACCTGGTGTGAAAATTTGACCAACGCCCATTTTGAGCAGCTTCTTGCGATCTTCGTCCGGAATGATTCCGCCTCCAAAGAGGACGATATTGCTGGCACCTTGTGCATTTAATAATTCAATCACGCGTGCAAAGAGCGTCATGTGTGCACCCGAGAGAATAGAAAGCCCAATTGCTTGGACATCTTCTTGGATTGCAGTCGCCACGATCTGTTCTGGAGTTTGGTGAAGTCCGGTGTAGATGACTTCAAATCCAGAATCGCGAAGTACTCGAGCGATGATCTTTGCGCCGCGGTCATGTCCATCTAGACCAGGCTTTGCAATAACTACCCTCATTGGTGTCATGCCTGCAATTTATCAACAAGCAGGGGCCACTTCAACCCTCTAACGACCGTCAAAATGACGTATCCTCCCTCCATGGCCGCTGATAAGAGCGAAAATTCAAGTGTTTTAGAGCTCATCGCTGCCACTAAAACAGGTGACCGCAAATCCTTAGCCAAACTCATCACCTTTGCTGAAAATACTCCGGAAGAATTTAAGGATTTAACGTTAGACATAAATTCCAATTCTCACGTGGTCGGTATTACCGGTTCGCCAGGTGTTGGTAAATCAACAACAGTCAACGCGCTCATTTCCTATTTACGTGGCCGCGATAAGTCGATTGCGGTCATAGCCGTTGATCCTTCTTCTCCAATTTCTGGTGGCGCGCTACTTGGCGATCGCATTCGTTTAACCGAACACTTTCTCGACCCCGGTGTATTTATTCGCTCGCTTGCAACCAGAGGACACCTAGGCGGCCTTTCAGCATCGACCGCGCTAACTATTCAATTGGCTCAGCTGGCAGGTTTTGATTACATCATCGTAGAGACCGTAGGTGTCGGACAGAGCGAAGTTGAAATTATGAAACACGCAGAGACGGTTGTGGTTGTCATGGCACCGGGAATGGGCGATGGAATTCAAGCTTCTAAAGCTGGAATTCTGGAGATTGGCGATATCTATTTAGTCAATAAATCTGACCGCGATGGCGCACAGGAGACTGCAAAGGAACTCGAAAAGTCTTTACACCTCTCTCCTCGTCGTGGAAAATGGCAGCCGGTAATTTTGCTTGGTTCGATGGAGAAGCAGATAGGAATTGAGGAGTTAGTGAAGACGATATCTGAGCATCACGAGGTTCTTTAAAAGTGTTTCCATCGGCTCACGTAGATACCTTCTGTCGCGAGAATTTGCCGCCAGTCGAGAGTTGGCCGTGGCTCAATCAAGAATTTAATTCCCGTTATCCCGAAAGACTTAATGCTTGCTTCGAACTCCTCGATAAAACTATCCAGAAATTTGGCGGTGATCGCCGGGCGATAATTGCAGCCGAGGGCGAATTCACTTACGACCAACTTCTTGCCAAGGTCTGCCAGACCGCAAATCTCATGAAAGAGAAGGGGATAGTTCCGGGAAACCGAGTATTGCTGCGAGGGCCTAATAATGCATCTCTGGCAATACTTTGGCTGGCAGTCCTCCGCATTGGCGCAGTAGCAGTAACAACAATCCCGCTACAGCGAGCTATCGAATTAGAGAAAATTGTTGAGATTGCCCTCGTTGAATATGCCTTTATAGATCATCGCTTTATGGAGGAGTGGGAACTCACCACAAACCTCTCCGCCCAAAGTTTTATCTACGGCAACGGTGAAGGATTTTTGGAATCGGCGGCGCATCTTCCTTCTACTTGCGCGCCATGTGATACCGCAAGCGATGATGTCAGCCTCCTAGCATTCACCTCTGGGTCTACCGGTATTCCCAAAGCCACGATGCACTTTCACCGAGATATCTTGGCGATAGCCGATACTTTCTCGGCCGAAATCCTGAAGCCCAAAGCTGATGATCTCTTCGCCGGAACCCCGCCATTAGCTTTTACGTTTGGCTTAGGCGGTTCGCTAATTTTTCCACTTCGCGTTGGCGCCGCTACCTTGCTTTTGGAAGGCGCTACTCCCCCAGTCTTGCTTGAGAAAATTGCGGAATATAAAGTCACGGTTCTTTTCACGGCACCAACTGCTTATCGAGCAATGCTCAAAGTCGGAAAACCAGAATTATCACAGTCACTTCGGCGCTGTGTCTCTGCTGGCGAACACCTTCCTGAATCAACTTGGCATGCCTGGTTTGAGGCGACCGGAATTAAACTTATCGATGGCATTGGTTCTACCGAGATGTTGCATATCTTTATCTCGGACAGCGATGATCAGATTGTTCCCGGTATGACTGGTAAACCAGTTCCGGGTTTTGAGGCAATCATTGTTGATGAAGATTTTAAAGAACTTGCCGCTGGCGAAATTGGCTTCCTTGCCGTGCGCGGACCAACGGGATGCAGATATCTCAACGATAAGCGGCAATCGGTTTATTCAGTTAATGGTTGGAATGTCACTGGCGACCTCTATCTGAAGGATGAGGCTGGCTATTTTAAATATCTCAGCCGCTCGGATGACATGATCATCTCCAGTGGGTACAACATCGCAGCCCCAGAAGTAGAGAACGCATTGCTCACTCACCCCGCAATAGCCGAAGTCGCAGTTGTGGGAGAAGCCGATGATGAGCGGGGAATGTTGGTAGTGGCCTATGTCGTACTAAGCAAGGAATATGCCGCTTCGCCAGAGCTGATTAAAGAGATGCAAGACCATGTGAAGGCGAAAATTGCACCCTATAAGTACCCGCGAAAAATTAACTTCGTCGATATGCTGCCGAAGACAACCACTGGCAAGCTCCAGCGTTTTAGGTTAAAGAGTTAATTAGCCGTTAGAAGTTGCGGGTTGGCTGCCACTTGCCGTAGACCTTGCGAAGTTCTTTCACAATTTCTCCAACTGTGGCATATGCCTTAACTGCTTCAATGCAGGCATCCATAATATTTTCACCGGAGGCGGCAACACGATGGAGTTCAGTAAGAGCGGCTTCAACTTTGGCGTTATCGCGCTTTGCGCGAAGTGCTTGAAGCGCCTTGACCTGTCCTTGCTCACTCGCAGGATTGATTTCAAATGGAGTGTAAGGGGGCGTATCTGCCTTAAAGATATTGACGCCAACTAACTTACGCTCACCGGAGTCAATCGACATGGCAAATTCGTAAGCCTTGTCAGAGAGTTCGGATGAGAACCAGCCATCGTTAATACAAGCAAGTGCTCCACCACGCTTCTCAATTTCTTCTAGCATTGTCCACATTTTTTCAGCTAGTTCATCGGTGAGACGTTCGATCTCATAACTTCCAGCAAGTGGATCGGTGCTCTTGAGTACGCCGGTTTCAAAGGCAATAACTTGTTGGGTGCGAAGCGCCAACATGGCTGCCTCTTCGGTAGGTACGCCGAGCGCCTCATCAAAGGCAGAGACGTGCATAGTTTGAATGCCACCGAGTGCTGCCGCCAGCATTTCAACTGAGGTTCGCACGACGTTGTTCATGGATTGCTGGGCAGTCAATGAAGAACCAGCAGTAAAGGCAAAGATGCGAAGTTTCTCGGAGTTGGTGTCCTTAGGGTCATACTTCTCGCGAATTAAACGAGCCCAGGTACGACGTGCGGCACGGAACTTTGCTACTTCTGGCAGAAATTCAATATTCGAGGTGAGGAAGGTAAAGAGGGTGGCTGCGATTTGATCAACTGAAACACCGCGGGCAATAGCTGCATCCATATATTCGCGGGCATTGGCGAAGGTAAATGCAACTTCTTGAACCGCATCAGATCCGGATTCACGAATGTGGTAACCACTCATGGCAAGTGAAACCCAGCGCGGAACTTTGGTTGCAATGTATTCGATGACGTCGGTCGAAAGTTTTAGGCCAGCTTCGGCTGGAAAAATTTGGGTACCGCGGGCAATATATTCCTTGAGAACATCGTTCTGAATAAACATGCCAAATTTATTGGGATCCATATTTCGTTGTTCAGCCAATGCGATAAACATCGCTGCCCAGATGTAACCAATTGAATTTGCAGTGGTGCGAACTTGAGTGATTTTTTCGAGTGGAATTCCATCCATCAAGATTTCAATATCCTCAAGGCTATCGATAGCAACACCTACGCGACCGACCTCACCAAGTGAGAGCGGATCGTCGGAATCCAAACCAAGTTGAGTTGGTAGATCAAGTGCAACGCTAAAACCAGTCAAACCTTGCTCCAAGAGCAATTTAAATCGCTCATTGGTCTCAGCCGGAGTACCAAAACCACCGTATTGGCCCATGGTCCAGACACCTGGGTCTGGATTAATGCCACGTGTATATGGATACTCGCCTGGTTTTTCCATTGTCATGATTAGTTCTTCTCTTCCAATTGTTGGCGCAAAACCTTCTTGGCAATTTTGCCCGTTGAGTTCAATGGGAATTCTGCCACGACCAAAACCTCTTTCGGCTTCTTGTATGAAGCCATACGGGATTTGCAGTGAGCCATGACCTTCTCGGAAATTTCGGACTCAGAGAGCGTGACGCCTGGCTTTAAGGTCACCATGGTGACAACGCGCTGTCCCCACTCGACATCCTTTACACCAATGACTGCTACTTCTAAGACCTCCTCAACTTCGGCTACAACATCCTCTATCTCCCGGGGATAGATGTTGTAGCCGCCGCTGATGATCATGTCGCCTTTACGGTCTACCAGGTAAAGACGATTTTCTGCATCTAACTTGCCGAGATCTCCGGTATGTAACCAGCCATCCCGAACAGCCTTTGTAACTGTGGCATCCATGCCAGCAGCTCCCCAATATCCGCGCATGACGTGATCGCCGCGGGTAATAACTTCGCCGATCTCGCCAACTGGAACTGGGTTGTTCTCTTCATCCACAATCAAAATCTCGACCCCTACACATGGCTTGCCCGCGCTGGTGAGCAGATCTGGTTGTGAGTAAATGCCATTCTTATGATCTTCTGCGCTGAGTACGGTGACAGGTGGAATCGCTTCAACAAGTCCGTAGTACTGAACCATATTTCGTGTGATGGTTTCGTAGCATTGCTTGATTTGTTCTGGAGCCATTGGTGCGCCGGCGTAGCCAAGCATGCGCAAATTCTTCATTTTATCTAGGCTCATATCTGGCATTGCCAGCAGACGCGCAACCATTGTTGGTACCAGAGCGGTCGCATTTGCACCACGATTTTGAATCGCATCGACAAATACTTCTGGATCGTACTTAGCCATAATTATTTGTTTTGCACCAAAGGTGAAATATGGGAGTACAAAGAGGCCGCTGGTATGTGTAACAGGGCCGGCGTGAATCCAGCAATCGGTCTCATCTGGAGTGCGCTTGAGAATATCGGTAACAATGTTATTGAGGCTGGCAATACGGTTGCGATGTGTGCGAATCGCTCCCTTTGGATTTCCAGTTGTTCCGCTGGAGTAGTTGAGCGAGACCAAGGTATCTGGATTTACCGAAAGCAAAAGTGGCTCAGCTGGTTGTGCAGCTAAGAAATCTTCGTACTTGGTTGTGCCTGGCTCTTCGCCATGAATCAGAATGACGTGATCAACGAGTTCGCGAACTGGAGCTGATTCTTCCCAAAACTTGTGATCCATAATTAAAACTTTTGCGCCGCAATCCTTTGTAATGCGAACCCAGTCGTTGGGATGTAGGCGGTAGTTCAATGCAACGCGGCAGAGACCAGCCGAAGAGATTCCAAGGTCGCTCTCGATATACGTAATCTGATTGAACTGAAGATCAAGCACGCGATCTTCTTCTTGTAGGCCTAGCGCCTTAAGTGCGCGAGCAAGTTGAAAGATTCGTCCGCCAATTTCAACAAAGGTACGTGTGCCCTCTTCGCTCTCAACTGCAATGCGATCGCGATATGTAGTAGTCGCTCGTGCTACAAGTGTTCCGACGTCCATTAGTGGCTAGTCCCTTCGTTGGTTGCTCCTGAAAGTGAGTAAGCGCTGTCGAGTACCCAAGCGCCACTTGGCAAAACTGTTATGGGGTTCATATCGAGCTCGCTGCCAGCTGGCCACCCTTCGGCAACTTCGGCAATACGAAGTACCGCCTTCACAAAAGAATCGACATCGACTGGTGCACTTCCGCGCGCGCCAGCAAATAGTGGTGCAAGTCGAGTCTGGTTGATCATCTCTCGGACAATCGTTTCGTTTACTGGAAGCAGGCGGATCGCAACATCGCCGATAATTTCGGTAAGGATGCCACCGACGCCAATAGTGAGAACTTTGCCGAGCGAAGATGAGGTAACGCCAACAAGGGCTTCGACGCCCTTTGGAACAAAGGTTTCGACCAGAACTTCATTAGTTTTTCCATCGCCGGCAAGTTGGGAGAGTCGCTTATAGGTAGCACTTCCGGTTTCAGCAGTGATGTCGAGTGCGACTCCGCCCGCTTCACTCTTGTGCAAAAGGCCAGGAATAACAGCTTTAAATACTGCGCGACCACCGACTTCAGTAATTGCTTTAAGCGCAGCTGCTTCATCATTAACTACTACTGAGAGCGGTACTGGTACGCCAACTGATTTCCACAACTCTTTAAGTTCTACTTCGGTGGCATTCGCCGAAGGAACAGGTAATCCACTTTTCACAGGTGATGTAAATCGAGTAGCGGTGCGTGCGCTCTCGTTGAGAATTCGAAGTGCCGCAACCGCCCGATCGGGAGTTGGATAAACCGGAAGTTTCGAACCAGCAAAGAGCTTGCTCGCTGCTGGCGCAAGAGCGGAAGATCCAGTACGAGCAACAGCTATCGGAAGATTGCGAATATTACGAACTTCACCAAGCGCCTTGGCGATGCGCTCAACATCGTTACCGACTAATACTGCAAAGCAAGCAACTATCGCATCTACGCCAGGATCTTTCGCCAAAACTTCAAGACAGCGCTCAAAGAGATCTGGTGAAGACATGACCGCTGCAGTGACGTCGACTGGATTGGTGATATTTCCATATGAAGGAACGATCGTGGCAAGTTCATCAAGTGTTGCCTCGGAGAAACTGGCCATCTCTTGACAGCTCTTCTCGATGGCATCGGTAGCCAGAATTCCTGAACCACCAGAGGTAGTAATAATCGCGATGCGCTTGCCAAGCGGCTTGGCACCGGAGGCGAAAATTAATCCAGCATCAATTAACTCTTCTACATCATCAACGCGAACTGCAGATGTTGACTTAATAGCGGCATCTATAACTCGATCTTCGGTGGCAAGTGCGCCGGTATGAGAGGCGGCGGCAAGAGCTCCGGCGGCAGAGCGACCGACTTTGAGAATTGCAGTTGGTTTCTTTGAAGAAATTTCCTTCAACGCATCAATATCGGCCAATGATTCGGTGTAGAGCAAGATGGATGAGATTGTCGGATCATCTGCCAATTCCCGAGCTACTTCTAGTGCGGTTACATCGGCTTCATTTCCGGTGGTGACTACTGCGCCAATCGGTAATCCGGCATCCATGCCAAGGGAATACATCCCATAACCAAGCGCGCCAGATTGGCTTACAAGTGCAACTGATCCAGCAGCAACTTGAGTGGAGGCGCCGGCAAATACTGGCGAGAAAGATGCAACAAGACCTTGGCCGCCGCCAACTGCACCAATGCAGTTTGGACCAACCATTCGCATTTTGTATTGCTGCGCAATCTTAAGAAGTCGATCTTGAGCTTGAGCGCCGGCTTCATCTGCTTCGGCGAAGCCAGAGGACATAACAATGACCACTCCGACGCCAGCGATGCCACACTGCTTGAGCGATTCTTCAACAAATGCTGCTGGAACCATGATAAGTGCAAGTTCTATTTTGCTCTTTATTTCAGTAACGCTGGCGTAGGCAGTTAAGCCAAGAATGGTTCCGCCTTTTGGATTAACCGGATAAATCTCGCCCTTGTATCCATATCTCTGCAGGTACTCAATGGGAGCGCGACCCATTGCACCAGCGCGTTCAGTTGCGCCGATTACTGCAATGGATTTTGCTGACCAGAGAGCCGAGAGTTGGGTCATGAGATGCAGGCAACTCCTTCGATCTCTAGCAGCGCTGCCTCATCCCACAAGCGAGTAACTCCAACGAGTGTCATCGCTGGGAAATTTTTACCGATAAGTCGCTGCCAGATTTTGCCGATTTCACGAGAGTTCGCCCGATAATCAATTGGATCTACCGAAAAGATAGTGATCTTTACGAGGTCGTCTGGCGTACCTCCAGCAGCTTTGAGTGAGACACACAAACTTGTGAGTGCCTTTTCAAATTGCTCAACCACATTTGCGCCAACAATTACATTCTCTTTATTAAGCGCGGTCTGGCCAGCAAGGTAGATGAACTTTCCCTCGCCCAATACCGCGTGTGAAAAGCCAATCGGGGGTGCAAGTTCCTCTGGATTAAATTTAGTTGTTGCCATTTAGCGGCCTCCCTCGAGCAGTTGTGTTACACCGGTTTTGCTTTTGCCAATAAATGCAATCGCAGCATCGGCAACTTCTTCTGGAGTCAAAAACCTGGCTCCTACTAGTTTGGATTCGAGCGCGGATCGAACTTCATCCAAGCTCTTTCCGGTTCGTTCTGCCGCCGCTTCCAATGAGCGTTGGGTCATTGGTGTATCCACGAAATCTGGACAGATCGCATTAACGGTGATGGAATATTTGGAGAGTTCGGCGGCAGCGCTTCGTACTAAACCAACCACAGCATGTTTTGCAGCGGTATATCCCGAGACATTTGGTTCGCCTTCTAGACCGGCTCTGCTTGCAATAACGATGATATTTCCGAAATTCGCTTTCTTCATCTGCGGAATTGCAGCACGCATAAATTTAAATGGCGCAGTCGCGTTCAGCGCAATCATGCGATCCCATACTTCATCAGTAGTCTTATCTAATGGCAAGCTGACACCATCGCCAGCGTTAAGGATAAGGACATCGATTCCACCCCAAGTGCTAATAACTTTTTCAATTGCAGATTCGGCGGCGCCGGGCGCCAAGACATCACTGGTGATTAATAGGAAACCTTCAGTGCGACCCTCGACTGCTGATTCCAAATCCGAGGTAGTGCGAGCGCAGAGTGCGACCTGGTGGCCTTGGGCTAAGAGTTTGGTGGAGATAGAACGCCCGATCCCCCGGCCGGCTCCTGTGACCAAGATACGAAGCGGAGCTGCCATGTGTGAGGTCACTCCATTTCGGGCGTCGGTGCCCAATAAAAGGGGCGGCAATGTATGGTGCGTTTTTCTAACGATAGACAATAATACGCTATATGACAACCCCCGACGTAGTAATCGCCAACGCCGTCCGAACTCCATTTGGGCGCTATTTTGGTGGCTTATCTGCCATTCGCCCGGATGATTTATTGGGTGCAACTCTTAAGGCGCTTTCGGAGCGAACTCCATCGCTAGACCTAAATCAGGTTGATGATGTGATCATCGGAGATTCCAATGGTGCGGGTGAAGATAATCGCAACGTTGCACGAATGGGTCTCTTGCTTGCAGGTTTTCCGCGAACCATTCCTGGTGTGACTCTCAATCGTCTTTGTGGCTCTGGTGCTGAATCCTTTATCCAAGCCTCTCGTGCAATCCGGTCTGGTGATGCCAAATTTGTTATCGCTGGTGGTGTGGAGTCAATGAGTCGCGCTCCATGGATTGTGGAACGCACCAGCAAAGAGAAGCCAGTAAATCCAGAGTTTCATCAGAGCACTGTCGGTTGGCGCATGACTAATCCAACCTTCCCGTCACATTGGACCGCTAGCTTGGGACGTTGCTCGGAATTAGTTGCCGAAAAATTAAATATCTCGCGTACTCAACAAGATGAATGGGCGCTGCGCTCACATCAATTAGCTGGTGCGGCTTGGGATCGTGGAATTCACAACGATTGGGTTACAACCATTAATGGCGTTAGCCGTGATGAATCCATTCGTCCGGACACCACTTTAGAGAAATTAGCTGCGCTCCCCTCTGCCTTCTCTGAAGGCGGCGCAGGAACTGCTGGCAACTCATCACCACTCAATGATGGAAGCGTTGCCGCACTTTTGACATCGAGCACCACCACAAAGGAACTTGGGCTAGAAGCCATCGGCACCATTATGGGAAGTCGAATGGTCGCCACTGAACCAGATCAATTCACTCTTGCTCCGGTGATTGCGATTCGCCAACTTCTGGCCAAACTCAACCTCACGGCTGCAGATATCAAGCTCTGGGAGATCAACGAAGCTTTCGCATCCATGGTTCTGACGGTTCTCCATGAGATGCCAGAAATTCCATTGGATAAGGTCAATATCAACGGTGGCGCAATCGCCATTGGCCACCCAGTCGGAGCCTCAGCATCACGAGTCATCGTCGAGACCGCGTGCGAGCTAAAGCGCCAAGGTGGCGGAATCGGTATCGCCGCGGCCTGTATTGGCGTTGGGCTAGGCGTTGCCATCGCCATCAAAGTAGATAACTAGAGGAGATAAGGTACTTACATGATTGAGCTTTCAAAATTTACTGACGTTATCTACGAAGTGAAGCAAGGCGTTGCCATCCTCACTATCAATCGTCCAGATCGCTACAACGCACTTCGCGGTCGTACCGTGGATGAGCTACTCACAGCTTTCAAAACTGCCTGGGTTGACCCAAAAGTGGGCGCAGTAATCCTTACTGGCGCTGGCGAAAAGGCATTCTGCACTGGCGGCGATCAGAAAGAGCGCGCCGAAAAGGGAAATTACGGTGAGACCGAGACCGGCATGTTTGAAATTGAATCCCTTCACAAAGCGATTCGCTCAATCCCAAAGCCCGTCATCGCGGCGGTAAATGGTTTTGCTATCGGTGGTGGCCATGTGCTCCACGTACTCTCTGATCTATCGATTGCATCAACTACTGCAAAGTTTGGTCAAGTTGGTCCAAGGGTTGGCTCATTTGATGCCGGCTTTGGAAGTGCTTACCTTGCTCGCGTTGTGGGTGAGAAGCGGGCTCGCCAAATTTGGTTCTTGTGCGAACAATATGATGCCGAGACCGCAGAGCGTTGGGGCTTAGTAAATAAAGTTGTTGAGCCATCAGAACTTATGAACGCTGCCATGGATTGGGCGCTTAAAGTCTGTGCGCTCTCACCAACGGCACTCAAGGCGCTGAAGCACTCCTTTAACGCCGATACCGATCACATCGTAGGTATTCAGGCTTTAGCTTTCGATGTCTTGGATTTATATACCAAGACAGATGAGGCGAAAGAGGGCGGCAAGGCTTTTACTGAGAAGCGTGCTCCAGATTTCGGACAATTCCGCGGATAAGTTAGCTTCGCTTAAAACGGGGAAGTGAAAATTCTCTCCCGTTTGTAACGCCACTTGATCTCCACAGTAACATCGCGACGAAGGTAATCGCGATAATTACGGCGCGAGAGCCCAGCGGAATTCCAATTGTCACGCCAAAGATTGGCAGATGCTGTTCCATCATCAGGAGGATTTGCCCTACTCCTGTAATAAGAATGGTTCCCACTACAGCGCCCCAGATGCTGGCGCTGCCGCCCACAATGAGCATAGAGAGCGTCATAAAGGTGAACTCGAGGTAATAGTCCTGCACCTGGAAAGTGCCAGCGACGTGGACGTACATACCTCCCGCAAGCCCCGCGAGTAGACCAGAAAATGTGAAGGCAATTAAACGAACTTTGAAAATACTAATTCCCAGCGCTGGGGCCGCCATTGGATCTTCGCGAGTTGCGCGCAATGAACGACCAGAGCGAGAGATATTGAAGAGATAAACGATGACTATCGCAGCAAGTGCCAAGACCAGAAGGATGTAAGTATTTGTGATTGTTGGTACTGCGGGCAGAGCTTGCGAGCCAGGTCCAAGTTGCTTGTTATTGAAGAAAATATTGTATGTAACTCCCAATAGTGCAAAGGTTGCAATTCCTGCAGCTAGACCATTAAGTCGCATTAGCAGCAAACCGGTTAGTGCAGCTATGACTCCACTTACGAGTGCTGAGATCACTAAACCTACATAAATATTGGTTTTGAGCGGAATGAGAAAGTGCCAGAGTTGATTGAGAGCAAGCGCGTGACTCTTGATATTCGTAGGTGCTGTAAGCATTCCGGAAACATATGAGCCCAACAAAGCGAATGAGCCGTGGCCAAATGAGAGAACTCCGGAATTTCCAACAAATACTTGTAGCGCTAAAACCATCATGAATGAGCAGATTGCAAACTGGGTCATGAGTTGAAGACTGGTTGAAGCACGATTGAGAAAGAAGGTCATAATTATTAGGACTGCAATTGGTCCTAATAAGTTTTGAAGTGAAAACTTAGTTAATCCACCATGCTTCATTAGACGCGCTCCAATTCGGTACCTTTACTCAATAATCCACCAGGGCGTACCAAGAGGATGATGAGAACTAGAAGGAATAACCAGCTATAGGCGTAAACGCGGCCATTGCCCAGCAAAGTATTTAGTGCGCTCAAGATAACTCCAACAATAAATCCACCAAGAGCAGCTCCTCGTAGCGATGAAATTCCACCGATCACGATGCCGACGAGGGCCAAAATTGTGATATTCAATCCATAATAAGGATTTACTTGTGGATTTTGCACAACCAAGATGAAGGCAACGCATGTTGCAAGTACTCCGCTAAGTACAAAAGCGGCGCCGATAAGTCGATTAGATCGGACTCCCAGAAGTCGCGCAGTTTTGAAATCGGCTGCGGCAGCACGAAGTTGTAAACCGAGAGATGTTCGCTCTACAAGAAAACCCATTCCAAGCAAAATTGCGATAGCAAGGATTACAGTAATTACGCTGGAAATTGTGATTGAAACTCCCCCGACGGTAAAGGCGCCGCGTAGGAACGGAGCTACTACTGCCGATTTTGGAAGTGCTCCAAAAATAAACTCATACACGCGTTGGAGCACGGTTGAAAGTCCGAAAGATGCAATCAGCATGATTGCTGGATTAACTCCACGAAGGCGACGGTAGATAGCCAACTCCATCATAAATGCGATCGCAGATGTCACGAGTAATGTCAGGACAATGCTGAGTATCAATGGTAACTGCGCAGTGAGAACTAGGGTGTATGCCGCAATTGTGATGAGCTCGCCGTGAGCAAAGTTAACAAGTCTCATCACTCCAAAGACCAGGCCGAGACCGAGCGCTGCTAAAGCGTAAAGCCCGCCCAGGCTAATTGCATCAAGTATCGATTGAACCATTTACTCACCTGCTCCAAAGTATGAACGTTCTAGTGAATCGGCATTAGCTGCATTAGCAGGGGTAAGTCGGCTTTGAATATGTCCATCTCGCACAACGATTGTTTCATCAGCAAAGGTTGTAATTAGATTTGCCCTCTGCTCGACAATTACTACTGCCGTGCCCATATCGATAATTTGGCGCAAGAGTCCAAAAACATCATCAATAACGGTTGGAGCTAACCCCAGGCTTGGCTCATCAAGTAAAAGTACTTTTGGTTCAGATATCAGGGCGCGGGCAATAGCTAGTTGTTGTTGCTGACCTCCACTAAGCATTCCTGCCTGATGGTTTTCGTGTGTAGAAAGCACTGGAAAGAGCTCGCGCATCTTTTCGATTGCGGCTCCAGCGCCTTTCTTATCTTTTCTGCCAGTTAAACCAAGTGCCAGATTTTCTTTTACAGATAGGCCAGAGAAGATCTGACGGCCCTCCGGCACAAGTGAAAGTCCGAGTCGGACAATATCTTCAGGCTTTTTTCCCAAGATATCTAAACCTGCGAGTCGAACACTTCCAGCGCTTGCGGAAACTCCACCGGCGATAGCCTGCAAAAGCGTTGATTTACCGACGCCATTTGGGCCAACAATGCCTACTGATTTACCAGGTTCAACTGAGAACGAGATATCAGTGATTACCTCTACTTTTCCGTAACCAGCTGCGAGATTTGATACTTCAAGAAGCGCCATTAGTGAACCCCCGAGGTACCTAGGTAAGCGGCTTTAACTTCAGCATTATTAATCGCATCTTGTGGATTGCCGTCAAAAATCAAAACACCAGTTGCGAGAACAATGACACGATCGCAAGCTTCAGTAACTAGCTTTACATTGTGCTCAACGAGCAACATGCCACAGCCAATATTCTTTCGTAATGATTCCAACGCATGTAAAAGTCGAGGCGCCTCTTGCTCATTGAGGCCGGCAGCTGGCTCATCCATAATAAGAAATTTAGGATGTGCGGCGACAGCCCGCGCCAGACCAACTAATCGCGCATTTCCATGTGAAATGCTTCCCGCTGCATATGGTGCAAGTTTTTCAATACCTAAGATTTCAAGAATATTTTCGGCTCGCTCGCGAGCCACTTTGCCAGACTTTCCTAGTCCCAGGGCGCCTAAAGCAACATTTTCGATAACAGTTAAATTTCCGAAAAGGCGACCAGATTGAAATGTGCGGGCGATACCTAAATGTGCGCGCGCACTCGGTTTTAATCCATCAAGCGGATGACCTTCGATGGCAACGGTTCCACCATCTTGCTTTTCATAACCAGCAAGAATATTGATAAAAGTTGATTTGCCTGCTCCGTTTGGGCCAAGCAATCCCACAATTTCGCCTGGCTTTATTTCAAGGGAGACGTTATCTAATACCTTTAAGGCGCCGAAAGACTTGCTGATCTCATCTGCGTGAAAAGATTTTTGATCCAAGCTTTTCAACTCCCTTATTCGAACTTAATATTAAAAAATTCTAACATTCAAAATATAAAAGGTGTGCGACATTTCGCCGCACACCTTTTATGAACTTATTTTCTAATTGCGCTGAATTTCTTTAGCTAAATTAGAAAGTTGGCTTTACTGCTGCTGCGTACTTAACGAGCTTGTGAACGCCATTGGTTGTCTTGATGATAGCCATTGGACGGGTCACGTTTACGTGAAGTGTTGGCGAGAAGCTTGTAGGGCCAGCTGTTAGTGCCTCATTCTTGAACTTATTTAGCTGAGCAGATAGTGCCTTGCCATCAAATGATCCGGCACGGGTGGCTGCAAGTGCAAATGCTTCAACTGAAGATGCACCAGTGATAAGTCCTGAAGTTGCGGCAGGTGAACCAGTTACGCGCTTAAATGCTGCGAGTAGTAGGCGAACCTTAGGGTTGGTGTCATCACCGAATACAGATGCGTAGGTGACATCGTAGAAGTTAGAGAGGTTTGGAACCGCTCCAGCCCAGAATGCACCATCCATACCGAAGCCTGAAATTACAGGAGCTGTGATTCCACCTGCGCGAATAGCTGCAAGAGCTTCTGCTCCACCACCAGGGTATGAGCAAAGCGCAATAACTGCTGCACCATCTGTTTTAGCTGCGGCGACCTGTGCAGTTACTGGCTTGTCTAGAGCACCAGCTTGAGTTTGGTTGAACTCTTGAACTGACTTAACAGTTCCGCCTAGTTCCTTGAAGCGCTTCTCGAATGCATCGCATTGGCTTGTTGTGTAAGCAATCGACATATCCTTGAAAAGTGTTGCAGTCTTACCAAGTGATGCATATGCATATTCAGCCATGATTGCTGCTTCACCTGGAACAGCTGAACCAAGTGAGTAACCGAGGTTCTCACCATTGTCTGGACCCATTGCAGTAGAACCTACGCAAGGTGCAATTACTAGAACGCCAGCTTTTTCGCCAACTTGCTCAGCCTTCAAATTGATATCGGCATCACATGTAACAAGTAGAAGCTTTGCGCCTTGAGCAATGAATTGAGTTGCAATTTGTTGTCCCTTATCAGGATCTGAGGCATCATCAACTGCAACTAGCTTTAGCTTGCACCCATTAACTCCACCAGCAACATTGATCTTCGTAACTGCAATCTGTGCAGTTGTAAGAGCTGGTCCATCAAATGGCGCCATAAAGCCTGTTTGTGCCATTGCTGCGCCAATAAGAACTGGCTTTGAACAAGCTGCGTTAGCAGTTGCTGCAGATGTCACGGAAATTCCTGTTAGGGCGAGCGCAGCTGCAGCAACGCTTACCAACATTTTCTTAGAAATCTTCACTCATATCTCCTTATGGTTGGTGCCGATTGCAATTGCAGAATGACTCTTTGGGTGCAAACGACTGCCTTTATAATGCCCTATTTCTGACTGTCGTCAATCACCCACCATGTAACAATTGAGTAACTTTTACGCGTATTTCTCGCTTTATGAGAGGGCTGGGTAATCGTCATACCCCAGGGAACCCCCGGAGTAAAAAGTCTTGCTGTCAGCCTCGTTGAGGGAGGCAGCGGCGGCAAGGCGCGCTGGCAGATCTGGATTGGCCAGCGCCAGTCGTCCGAAACTAAATAAATCGGCTCGCTTCTCAGCAATTACTCGGGTTGCCGTCTCTACCTTGTTCTTATCGGCATATCCTGAATTAGCGATGAGCGTTCCTTGAAAGAGCTCCCTGGCAAGTGAGATTCCATCGAAGCCGATTTGGTCGGCAACGTGAAGGTAGGCAAGCCCTCGAGTATTGAGCTGACTTAGCAAGTATTGGTAATTCTTTTCAACTTCTACCTCTTGGATATCGTTAAATTTCCCATTTGGTGAGATTCGAATTCCTACCCGCTCGCTACCGATAGCTTCCGTGACCGCATCTGTAACCTCAAGGACGTAACGCGCACGATTCTCCGAAGTGCCACCATATTTATCAGATCGTTGATTTGAATTCTCAGCTAGGAATTGGTGGAGCAGATAACCGTTGGCGGCGTGTAACTCGACACCGTCGCAGCCCGCTTCGATGGCTGCCAATGAAGCACTAACAAATGCCTGCTTTGTACTTTCCAACTGGGCGTCGGACATTTCTATCGGCACCTCAAATGGCTCCATGCCCTTGCCGGTAAAAAGTTCTCCTTCAGGCTTTACGGCGCTAGGAGCAACCGGGTGAATACCAGTGATGTGAGAATGAGAAATTCGACCGGAGTGCATAAGCTGCATGTAGATATGTCCGCCGGCAGCATGAACCGCATCAGCAATGTTCTTCCATCCTGCAACATGGCCTTCTGTATAAATGCCAGGGATGTGCGGATACGCCTTTCCAACATGTTCAGGCGCAGTGCCTTCAGTGATTATTAATCCAAATGTTGCCCTTTGTTTGTAATAGCCAACCATTAATTGATTTGGATCGCCGTTTTCATCGGCACGATTGCGCGTCATCGGCGCCATCACTATCCGGTTAGGGAGAGTGATGTCGCCGAGGCGGTTTGAATCAAATATAGAACTCACTTAGGAAGGCGAACGCCCTTCTTCTCTAGACGAGGAAGGACTTCCTGTGCGAAGTAAGGTAGTTCCTTTGCATAATCAAGGAATGCGATGGTCATTCCACCAAAGCCAGCCTTGTGATAGCTCTCGATTGCATCTGCGACCTGATCTGGGGTACCGATAAGTGGCACAGAACCATGTCCTGCCGCAAAGCGACCGCGGAACATCTCAAGCATTTCCTTGGTAAATGACATTGCATGCAGACCTTGAAGGCGCATCAAATTGTCAACTGCATTCCAGTCAGCATGCTCATCGGCGTAGTAGTGCAAGAACTCCTCAGCCTCTTTCTGAGTTGGCTTACAAACGACGTGTCCAAGTGTGAATACACCCATATCGCGGTTGTAGTCGTTCTTCGCTTGCGCAGTCACCTGTTGGACGATTTGTGCGCCATCCTCTGGTCCGCCCACGACGGTAAATGCGAAGTTCGCGTTCTTTGCCGCATATTCACGACCCTGTCCCGAGGATCCAGCGTTAAGAACGGGCATCATTCCGCCGATTGGCTTCGGTGAGCCTTCTACATGCTTGAGTTGATAGAACTTTCCGGTGTGATCGAATTTTCCATCAGTGGACCAAATCTTCTTGATGACATCCCACCACTCTTGGGCCAGCGCGTAGCGATCGTTGTGGTCTTGTGGGAGATCCATACCAAAAGTTTCGTATTCTGGTTGATTCCAACCAGCCACAATATTTAGTCCGGCACGGCCATTACCAATTTGGTCGACGGTTGCCATTTGCTTAGCGGCAACAATCGGATGGTTATAAGCAGTATGAATTGTGGCAAAAACAGTGATGTTCTTTGTATTTGCAAGGAGCCCTGCTGCCCAAACTGTTGGGTCTAGAACGCTCTCGTGAAAGTTTGTATCGCCGCCATATCCAATCCAACGAGCAATTGGAAGTAAGAAATCGATTCCTACTTCATCGGCAATTTTTGCCATTTTAAGATTATCTTCCCATGACCCACTCCAACGATCAGGAACTTTTGTCACGGCTAGTCCAGATGAACAGTTCGCCGAGAATAGGCCTAACTTAAAACCTTTTCCATCGAGTATTGCTCTTGCCATTTATTTACCTTTCACTTGTTGGATTGCGCATAGACATTGTTGGAGCTTGCTAGAGAGCTATGCAAGTAAATTATCGGAGACTTATTGTTGTTCTCTAAACTAATTAATTTTCCGATAATTAAGGTGTGATCAGGGGTATCAATAATTTGATAGGTCGTGCACTCCATGCGAACACTTGACCCTGGCAAGATTGGATTTCCAAGTTCGCTTGTTTGATATTCGAGGTTTTCAAACTTATTGCCACCTTTTTTAGCAAAGCGCGCCACTAGGTCTCGTTGATCCTCGGCTAAAAAATGAATTTGGAAACTCTTGGTTGTTAGCCAATGTGGATAGGAGGATGAAGACTTATCTACAGACCAGAGAATTAACTTTTCTGGCAGTGAAATTGATGCCAAAGAGTTACAGACAATTCCGATAGGCATAGAAATGTCTTCATAGTGGTGGCCAGTAATAATGCTTACGCCAGTTGCCCAACAAGACATGGCAGTTTTAAAGGCATCTACTGAGATTTCTCCGCTCGAGGTCATCTTTCAACTATAGAGCCGAGAAATTCCCCGTCAAGAGGTTTTGGGTTAATCATTTATAACTTTATGATATTTATTTGACGAGCGTAAAACTGACGGAAATCAGTTCGGCATCAACCGGCCACCATTGACGTCTAGAACCGTACCGGTGATGTAGGAAGACTCCTCGCTAGCCAAGAAGAGGACGGGGTCGACACATTCACGGAGCTCGGGCATTCGGCCAAGTGGGATTCCGCTGAGAACTTCATTGCGATCTGCCTCGCTCATCTTTTCAAACATTCCAGCTAGGCGGTCGGTCAAAAAGAGCCCAGGGGCGATTGCATTGACTCGGATTCCAAATTCACCCACCTCTTTGGCAAGTCTGCGGGTGAGGCCAAGGATTGCTGCCTTCGAGGCGGCATATGGAATTCCAGTCACTGGGCTCGCACTGCGGCCACCAATAGAAGAGAAGGTAACAATCGCGCCGCCCTTATTGGCTTTCATATATGGAACTACGGCGCGAGCGCAGTAGTAGG
>Ga0208253_1000334_pt1 | contig 20729 bp, 23 predicted proteins | sample CryBogCBE10Oct08_FD_184573 | JGI IMG/M metagenome (GOLD analysis project Ga0208253, IMG submission 184573) | Freshwater microbial communities from Crystal Bog, Wisconsin, USA - CBE10Oct08 (SPAdes) | ecosystem: Environmental > Aquatic > Freshwater > Lake | place: Crystal Bog, Wisconsin, USA...
TTTATATAGAAAATAAGAATTTGGACGCAAATAGGTTTCAAATTAAAATTCGCTAATTATCTAATTATAATTTGACTTGAATTTGGCCCAAATTTACCTCCATAAAATGCGAATTCGACCCCAAATTAACCGAATTCGCGATCTTTATATATACGAGCCCCATATTCCACGATGCACGCGGCGTAATTCTTCGATGGATCTCGTGAAGTATTCGAGGCAGCTCGTGAAGGCATGGCCTGACAATCGCGACGAACATTCACCTCCATGACCGGTACTGCGAAGACCATGCACAGACCCCTCACGAGTCTCGACGAATGTTTACGAGGCAAATGCAACTTCGTCTCCACACTGCACCCGTGTGACTTCTACAAGTACCAATCCAGAACACACTAGTACCAATATGGTTTTCATTGTTGGTACTAGTGGTTGTTATCTCGATATATGAAGGCATCCTATTGTAACCCTATTTTTCTTATGAAGACAACTAAATCACCTTCACTAGTACCACTAGTACCACTAGTACCAGCAAAAAACACATCGGGAAGGCTACAGCACGTTCCTCAATCATTTCGACAAAATCGCGCATTCGTCGCCGGCCAGCCAGTAGGGTCCAAAATGCGTCCCATAGTGGTACTAGTGGTACTAGTCGAGGCAGCCTTACCACGCGTTTGAGACCCAAAATTCGATCGCCTCCATGCTATTTGCCTTCATATATCACAAGTACCAAAGCGAATGTTCCGTATTGGTACTAGCGCGTTCAACTCGCATGAATCCCATGCAGATCCCACCACTGCTAGAAGGTCCGTCAACCATTTACAAGACTCCGAATCAATTCCAAAGGGACTTGGCCACGTTCCTTCGGGTTTGCGCGAAATTGCACTAGACCAGCTTCGTACAGTCTGTTGAGTTTTTCGTTTGTTTTAAAGCACGAGGGAGCTCTACGCAGGTGTTCTTTATGACAATTTTCGTCGTGCAAGAAGGATGAACACCGGTTGCCTTTGCAGCATTTCTTCGGTTGAAACTCTGTGACATTCGTCCAAATTCTAGTCGGCTTCTTGTACAATGTACCGTAAAAGCAATAAGTGACATCGTGATACGGGATGCCTCGCATAAACTCACGGGTCTTCAGCAGACCAGTCGATGGATTCTCGATGAACCATTTTGCAGGCTGAAAATACTCGATGATTTCAAGCGCTTTTTTTGCCAGTTTGTCTGCGAGTTCGAGATCTCTTGTCCCGCGGGTTTTTGCAACGGAATATTCGGTGCACGGAGGGGATGCCCACACCATGTCAAAATGACCAGGTGGATATTGTCTGTAATCCCATGTGAGAATATCGCAACAATGCGTTGCAGCGAACTTTTTCGAGTTGTCCACGGAGATGACTTCCGCGTCAGGCAGAGCCTTTGCAATTGAACATGTTCCAGAAAACAAGTCGAGAATCCGCATTACATAATCATGCGGTAATTTTTTCAACTCGGAAAAATGTACAACTGTTATCGACACAGAAGTTCACAAAACAATCCGGCGCTAACCGCGAGCCGGGAACCGGTTTGGATTGCAAGAAAATTTTACAAGTTTTGTGCCCTCGAGCACCACAGTTCACACATTCACAGCAATGTGCCCTCGAGCACCCACCATCCATCCAAAATGTTAACATTCAAAGCAAGGTGCCCTCGAGCACCCACCATCCATCCAAAAATGTTAACAAAGCATGTGCCCTCGAGCACCAACAAACTGTTCAAGTGTTCACAAAAACAAGTGACATCGAGCACCAACAAGTTGTTCAATCAATACTGCCGAACACTTCCTCAAAATCTGCCAACTCTGTGTCCAACTCGTGCAGCCCTGTGCTGACTGCTTCGATGACCCTATCAGACACTCGAGTCATAATGGCTTGGACAGGGGGAATGTCTTTGGCCACAGTTCGAACATCCCCGTTGATATCCGAGTACTGCTCGATGGTTTCATTGAAAAGCGTGCGAGCAGCCGAGACCGCCCGGGCGACCTTCTCGCTGTCCATGCCGAATTTGGCAATCACCATCTCGCGCTTCTTAGCCAGTAGTTCTTTTTTTTTGTACTCGGCCAACTCGGCATCCTGTGCCTCCATTTTGCGACGCATCTCGACCAGTTGCTCCTGCATGTCCGCTAACATTTTTGCCAAGTCACCAGTCGGAGTGCTCGGTGGTGTTGCTGCCGGGGTCGCTGCTGGGGTTGGTACTGCAGAGGTTAGCGCTCTCGGAGTCACTGCTGGACTTGGTGGTGGGTACTCGGGTGACATGATCATGACGTCGGACTCCGTGTCGAGCCGAATGGTTCGATGTGCGCTGGCACTCGCAGCAGGCCCCGGGGTCTTCTTTTTCCGTATGATAGAACTTTCGGGACTGGGGTTGCGCTTAGCACTGACAGGCCCTGGTATGGTTCTTCTGTCGGGCATAGGCTGGATCTTGCTCGAGGGGATGGATTCGGCAATGATCTGCCCGTACAAGCCAAAGTCTGCCGACTCGTGCGCCTGGATGGCGTGCACGAGGGACACCATGCGCCACTTGCCGTCGACCATAAGGGGAGAGTAGAAGTTCGAATACCAAGTCTCCGTCTTGCCCGCGTACGAGCAGAAGGTGCTGTTGAAGCCACCGACGGAGAAGGTCTGGGTGCCGGCGTAAATGACAGCGACGTTGCTGCGCTTGGCGATGTGCTGCGAGGTGTACTGCTTCAACTCGTCCATGAAGTTCTCGCCGTCACACCTGGCATCAACACGAGTGTCAGCATCGAGCAAATCGAGTACATCGAATACATATCAACTTACCAAAACTTGATATTGCGAAATTTGTCATTGTCCACGAACAGCTCGACCGGTGGCACTGCGTCTCGAGGGTCAGCCAGCATGGTTTTTCGAGGGATAACGGGGACCATGATTGCAGACAAGTCCTCGGTCTCGTAAATTTCCTTGCACTGGTCGAGCGAGATGACAGGGTATAGGGTGTCGTCGATCGAGGCACCGGCATAGGGGCGCTCACTCTGAGGAGTTGCCATAGCTGTAGCGGCTAAGTCCATCGCGAGTAATCAAAGAAAAGGGGCAGGTAAGGTTGGGCGGCTGCTTTTATGGTGCTCGCAACCGGTGTCGTCCAGGCGTTGTAGAATGTTCCAGACGCTCCCTCGAGAAAATCGCGTCAGCTTCGAGGCAGCACCGATGACGTCACAGAATCTTCGCGACGCGTTAAGTACTAAAAACGCCTCGTAATGCCTGCAGGAATGTCACGTCAGCTTCGCGGTAAACGTCATCTCGGATTCGCGCATGGCTTCGTGGCAGCTAACGTTTTATTCGCGCGTGGCTTCGTCGCAGGGTTCCATGAAATGGTCACCTCGGATTCGCGCGTAGATAAGACGTAGATCGAATATGCATTACGTAATTTTTTCGTTGCTGCCTTGTGCTCGAGTGATTTTGACTGTTATCAACCCGATATTTTTTGTAATCACCAAGATATGTCTCTGCCTAAACCTGCCTCGTACCCGTCAGGGTTTTGCAAAACCAACTTGAAGTCTGCCGTATCGTCTTTTCGACCAGACACGAAGATTGCAAAAACTGCCGACAGTATTCTACCACCAGATCGAACGATGAGCAAGCAAATCCCCGATCGAAACCATTCGATAACCAAACGCCCTCCCTTCGTGATCAGTCACAAAACAGTGCGAGTAAAAGCATAAGCTTTGCCAGGTCCTGTCTCGAGAGTGTTAAACGGTGCCTTGGCGGATTCTTGCGTTAGAATGGCCCGATTGTCACTATCGAATAGATCGGGATACGCAATGAAGAACGACTCGAGATCGGTATACGTGACTCCGTCGTTGATGTACAGCATGTACCACACGTGAGAAAAAAGACATGTCAAAATCCCCAGAACATCATTTGCAACTTGAACGATCTAGTCCAACCAGCTGAACCCGACCCGGTATCAGTCCTTGAAACTCGGACGACGCAACCAGATGTGGACTTCGTGATGACCTTGCAAGTGAATGCGTCGTTGGGCGCGGATGCAACTGTATCTTGCGGCGAACAGTATAATACATAGTCGGTTATGCCTAACATCGTGAACCCGTAGGTGACTGTTAGATCAAGTGGACCGGATCCAGTGGTAGGTATTGTAGCAATATAACACCATGCAATCTTAAATTGGTTGCCATATGCGTTTAGTTGAAGGTAGCCGTTGTTGGTTCCTGTGTATACAGTGTCACTGTTAGTCGTTGCTGCATTGAGCGTAGTCGCGTTCACTGTTGGGACGGCAATGGCTGATGAGATCCTGGCACTCCCAGCGACATCGAGTTTGTAGCTCGTAGAAGCATTCGTTCCGACACTCAATGTTCCACTCGGTTGGATGCGGGCTAATTCGGTCGTGTTGCTGTAGAAGACGTGGCTCGTGGAAGTGTCTGCTTGATAGCGCAACTGACCGGACGCAGTGCCGAAGCCAAGGTAGTTGGTGTCCGTGGTGTTCGGTGGACTATTCGCGTTGTACAGCGAGATGACGCAACTCTGTAAGGGATTGTTGAAAAATAACGGACCGGTACAACGGACACTACCAGCGACGTCGAGCTTGGCATTAGGTGCGGATACGCCTACCCCCACGTTCGTGTAGTTCCAATACAGCACCCTCGTCAGGAAACCACCGACTGTTGTGTTGAGTGACCCTCCTGCGAACCCGGTAACGGCAGCTCCGTTCACTACGCTATCGTAAGAAATTGAGTGATTGAGGTCACCACCTCCACGTAAAAACAGAGAATTGTTCGAGAGCCACATGGAGGAAGAACCTGTCATGTACAAGTTTCCATTCACTGAGAGATCCGATGTGAACCTGCCAGTTCCGGAAACATCGAGGTTATACGCGGGGGCTTGGTTGCCGATCCCAACTCTACCATCCGACCGAATACTCGCAACATTGTACATGACATCGTTCACGTCGTGTGTCAGGTCCAAATCCATCCGAGTGCGACTGCCGTAATTGCCAGATCCTGCGTTTTCATACCGACACAAAGCAAAACGACAAGCCTGATTCCAACTCTGGCTACTTGCTCCGGTTCGCGTTAACAGAAGTGCTCCGATAGGGTCGTTCAGCTGTGTAGTTCCAGACGGTGTCGTTATGTTAACCGAAAGACTCGTCGAATTGAGAACGCTTGTGTTCGTAAAGGTCGTCGGGAACACCTGTGTGTTCGATCGTAAAAATGTTTGTCCATTGGTGTCCAGGACATAAGATGGATTGACGCTCGTACGGATCCCTATGTTGCTGCATGTGATATTGGACGAAGACACACTGGGATACGCCGCGGAGCTGCCGATGACGTTGGATGCCGAGAAATTGCTGCAAGTAAACGATTGGACTACCGCATTGGAAAACGTCGCGTTGCTCCCGACCAGATTGCTCATGCAGTAAACGTTCGACGTGAAGGCCCAGTCGCTGAACAGGCAGTTTGTGTCGACGATTCTGGAGTTCAATTCGGTGGCACCTACCTTGGCGGCGTTGACGACCTGCTCGACGGTGACGCTGTTGACGAAGACGCACGGATCGGTGAATGTAGTGAGACTTTGTGCGTGTAACCGCCGAATGGAGTTGGAACCTGTGACAGCTCCCGTGTTGCATGCCGTGAAACTGAAGGTCGTGTCCTTCCATCCGACGAGTGTCGCCAACCAGTTGTTTGGTACGGGTACATTTGGAAAACAGTACCCATTGATCGTGGTGATAAGGTTGGAACCCATGTTTACCAACTTGAAGCTGTTGAATACATTGTTGCTCAGCAAGCAGTTGCTGTTCAGCGTGTAACTGATCAACGGGCTTTTATACATGTCGCAAAGTTGGAGCAGGTTCGAGTTCGGGAAAACAAAATAGAACGACTGCAATTGCGTGCTGATTCCAAAGGCAAAACTATTGGCACTCCAGTCGGGGACTTTCATCTCGTAAAAAATGCTGAAGTTGGGAGCAATATCATTTTGGGTCATATACCGTCCATACGTGTTGCTGCCGTAGCACAAGAGGCATTCGGTGTTGTTCAAATTCGAAGCCATTCCGACATATTTTCGAATGAACGGGAGCTTGACGGCATTGCCCGTCGGGAAGTTCGACATATTACTACTCGGGGAAATTTAGCTTGGCAAACTCCCCATGCAGCTCACGTGCTGCTTCGTCGTATTTCCTAGCGGCTTCTTCTTCGGTAATGAAATAACCCAGGTGATGCTGCTTGTAATTGAAAGTAATTTGGACACGCCATTTGTTGACGCCTTTGACAAAACATACACCTTTGTAATTGTTTGTGCCGGAGGTCTTCCGAGACACATTGCAATTATTTTGTGACCGCGTGCACCAGCGCAAATTGTCGATACGATTGTTTGTCTTGTCTCCGTCGATATGGTCGACATATTTCAAGTTGTCGGGATTTGGAATGAAATGTTGTGCAACAACTCGGTGCAGTGCTTTATTGGGCAAACCGCTGTGAAATTTAACAATTCCGTAACCCTTGGTGTCCCAACGAGGTTTCAACATCTGTCGTCGGCGCACGCTCATGATGCGACCATGATTCGAAATTTCATAATTCGGATGGTCTCGCACGGGCACAAAAGTCTCAACAAGCTCGTCTTCCATGATGATTTGTAGACGACTGTTTTTATGCACCTAGCTCAGCGCAGACGGAAAACTGAAACTGTAGAATGCCGATGAGTCGAAGCGATTCAAGTTGTTGTTCTGTGGAACGACGGAAATGTATTCGTCCGAGAGCGAGATGCCCAAATGGTTTTCCATTCCACGATTATGCTCGAAGAGCACGTTGGCGACAAGAGCCCAGTCCACCGACTGGTCCTGCAGTTGGATTTCTTGGCTCCACAAGTTGTCCTCCGGAGTAAACTGATATGCGATGGCCTGGAAGAAAGCGTTTTCCTCTCCCCACGGATTGTTATCGAAAACGTGTTGGATGGGGAAATGTAGTGGTGCGTTGTATAAATCGTTGTGGAATATATCACTAAATGAGTCCACACGAGGTGCTTCCGGCACGACATCGACAATTCTGGGCGGGGCATTCGTTATGGCGCCCGTACCGATGTCCAGTTCCCAAACACCACTGCCGGCCTCCGTACTCGTAATCGAGAAGACACGATCGAACGACACACCGGAAACAGTCTTGGCACGAGACGAGGCGGACGTGAGACTACTCGCGGTCGTCGACTGCATCCCCGAGTGGACGGATTTGAGCGATTGCTCCCGGTTGATGATGTCGTATACCTGGTCGAGAGACAACGGGGCGGTCGTTTCGTTCTCGGGCCACACACCAACATTGGAAGCAAAGTCGAACGAATCCGCTTTGCCGATGTTGCCCGAAAGTACGTCTTCGATTTTGTAGCGGCTGGTACTGGGGACGATATCGTTGTCGTAAACGAGTGGCTTCCCTGCGCCGTCGATGACGAGTCGTCCATTCACGAGGACATCGCCATTCGAGCGCACACAGAACATCCCGTTGTTGATGTTGAGCGAGTTGAAATTGGCGCCTCCGTCATTTCTGATACTGGCGTTGATTGCGGTGCCGAAGTAGGGATCGGGAGCGACGATCGATATGTTGGATGCCGTGCAATTCGACAGGACACAGTTGGAGAGCAGCATGTTGCAAAACGAGGCGTTGCTGGCGAATACGTTGGACGTCGTCACAGATGTGTCCAAGGTCGCCGTCTGCAGATGCAACGACAGATTGCTGCAGTTGACTATCGGGTAAAGTGCGTTGGACGTCATAATCGTCGTGTTGTACCCGAGACCGAATGCATCCGTCTGTATGACAGCCGCGGGGTCGAGGACATTGAGGTTGTGCGTGGACAAGATGTTGATGTCACGATCACATGTCAACCCCCAACTCTTGTAGAGCATGCCATTTGTTCGATCGATGGCGAATGGGTTGTTACTCAGCGCGCGAAAATCATACGAAACATTTGGTGTCGGAATGGGATCCCCCGGATTGGAACCTCCGGATCCCCCAGAGCCGGCACCAGTGCCGTTATTGAGGAAGTCGTCGAGTAAGTTCTGAAGTTGCGATTTGAGTCCGTTGTTCAAATAGTAAGACAAAAGATCGTTCAACGCGTCTGTCGCCAAGTTCCCGATTGGGTCTGTCCAATCCAAAATTTTTTGGATTTTTTCGTCGCCCCATAGCTCATTTACCTTTTGCTCGAGGACTATGATATTGCTGGTGTTGCTCGCAGTCGATGCCGCATCCAGATTGAATGTTGATAGTGGAGTGTAATTGGACAAAAGTGGAAGCACGTTGCTATCGCTATATACATTCACGACGGGGGCATTGTTGTAGTAGGCCCACCAATTATCGGACATCGTTCTGGTATATGAGAAGAAACAGTTGTCACTAAGTTTATGAGGTGATCGCGTCGAAATATGTCTTGATGCATTTGCGGAGTTCTTCACAATCTTTGTAAATCCACGGAGTGATTTGCACGCCACATGCTTCGCGCTCTTCTCGTCTACGTTCAAGCGCGACTCCATTTTTGATCTGACGATTTATGAAGTGTCCGATAGAAACTCTCACATTGCGGTTGGCTGCTTGACGGTATCCCATTTCGACGGCGATCTCAACTACACCTCTCCATTTCGGCCCTTCGATTGCAGGTTGATTGGCTTCACGGATAAGATTGATTGTGTAATCTTGTATATCGCGAGCGTAACGGGGATTGGTAACGTCGAACCCAAGACCAACCAACGCTGTCTGCAGTGTAGCCACTCGTTGTTCAACGGTTGGTTGCAGCTGCCCCGTCGCATACTTTTCGACCAAGTCAGTCACGGCGACTGCAAACCGCGGCGAAATCCACATTGCACAATGGATTGCGATCTTGCGGTGGACCCATGTGTGACGTTCGCCGTTGCCACCCTCCTCTGCCTTGATGAGGTCGACTACGGGAATCGTGGTAGTCGAAACCAGACTGTCTATGAAGGCAGTGGTTGAGCTCAAACGGAAATAATCGTTCCACCGCTTTCCACCCGCTTGACACATCTTAGTTGCATTGACGTATCCATCAGATTGACGCATCTCTGCGACGAGCACACCGTTGTCAAACGCATTGATCGTGTTGCTGATTGTGATCGACATTTAATCTGATTTTTAGTAGAAACGAAGCTTTATATTGCTTAGTTTGATGCACTTGGCAGCATCCAGAAGGTCTGTGACGGATAGTCCACGGCGACGAACCCGTCAGTCAATTGATACACACTCGCATTTGCAGGGAGGGCATTGTATCGAGTTGATTCACTGAAATATTGTTCAAAAAGTCATTTTTGCTCGTGCCGTTGATCAAGTCGGCAAAATATTGGGACGCCGTGCAAGTCGCCGCTTGATTCCAGTTGCTCATGTATATACAACACAATGTTTTTCTAGCCAATCATCAATGGCGAAGAAAAAACAGGCTGTTGCGCCGTTGCCTCCTGCTCAAAAAAAAGTCAGCAAGGCGTTTACGAAGAACAACAGCGGGAAGGAGATCGTCCCGGTGAACGCTCCGAGGTCGTTGACCTGGAACGGAGCAGGGAAAACGAATTTCGATTACATCTACGGCATCCAAAGCATCGCCCCCGAGACAAGCATTTTGCCGCCTGCATATTTTAGCGCGTATATTTCGCAAGTCGGTAATCGGGCTAGCGCATACAAGGACTTCGTGTCTTCGCAGATACAACTGCAGAAGGAAGCGCGGTTTGTCGAGCGTTCTCTCAACAACTTGAACCACGGAGCCGCCAAGAAGATCCCTGGCCTGTCCGGCACGCGTGCAAGGGACTACCTCCGGGAGTCAGGCATTGACCCCGACAATCTCCCCGAAGAAACTGGTGAAACTTTAGATAGCGAAATGCAGGAAGCAGGCATGTTTGTGCCACCGGTGCACATTCCGTTCGAGGATATCATACAGGGGAATGTTTCAAATGACGTCGATTTCACCGAAGCAGAACGTGGGGGATTCGCCGATCATCGCGCAGAGCCGCTGCAGCAAGTGTACAATGACGCGCAACACGACGACGAGTTACAGCACATGGGTGACACAGTGAACTACACTTTGGATCGTTCTTTGAGTGATGTCCAAGGTGACATTCTAGATGAAAACAGAAATATAACTCGGAGCATTTCTGTTCAAGCTGACGAACACGACCGGTACGCATACGCCGAACAAGAAATTGCTCAAGCTAACGAACGACTCCAGCAAATGTCTCTCACTAATGAAGCCAACGAAGCAGAACTGTTGTCTGCACGGGAGTACATCAACGCCTTGGAGCAGGACGTGGCAACCTTCGAGGAGCAACTGCGGCTGCAGAACGACTCGATGGAACGACTCGCTCGACGTGCGGCCAACCCCAAGCGGCGCAGAAACTTGAGGGACCCAGGCGACGATTCGGCGGCCAAGCGCCAACAAAACGACAGGTATGTCCCTCCGAGGAGCGAGATCGACGCTGTCATGACCGCCATCGACGCCAGTAGTACTCACGCCGAAGCACAAGACACACTGCGACAATACATTGCGTCCTTCGAGGGCTCGGCGAGGCAATTGGATCTGGACTTGGACACGATGATGGCGCTGTCTGCGCGGGTCTCGAACTTCGCGTTGCGAGACAACATAAGGAGTTTGCAATCCGAGCTGGCCCGCGGGGTGTCCTCTCAACGGGCACGCCAAATAGCCGACGAAATTGCCGCATACGAAAACATATTACGGCAGAGTTCGTTCGGGTATTCTCAGCACCCTTTGCGGCACGTCGATAATGGTCATATGTAGCTTTGTTTTTTTTGTTACTAAATTAACAGCTAGACAATGGCGACCGTCGGAAATTATCCCAAAAGCTTGCAGTATGCTGTGAATAAAATTGCGGGTTTCAGCAAAAATACCGTGAAAGTCCTCTCTTCCACGCTGCAGACAGCCAACCCAGGCGACCTGTCGATCTTCCAGTTTCCCGCGAATCAGCTGTGCGACCTTTCTAGCGTCGTTATCAAGGGAGACCTCGCGGTCGCTCGTGGAGGCACTGCAAACGATTACGTAGTCGTCCCAAGGTTTGCCGGGAGCTTCGTCGATCTGGTGGACGTGTCCATCGCGGGTCAGTCTATCGACGGGAGTGCGCCATGGTACGGCCACCTGTACCGCATCATGAACGATTACTTGTACGGTGACAAGTTCGGTCAGCGGAGTGCCATCGAGTTGGGGCAGGTCACCTCGACCAACGCCAACTTGAACTTGCCCATCGTCGAGTCCAGTGCATCCGTGGCTCAGTTTCAGGGTAACGCATCGATGCCCACCGCCATCGTGACCGATCCAAACGGCACAGTGACCGGGCTTCCACTGTATCTGACTGGCCATGCCCTCGGCGGGTTCTTGTCTTGCGGGAAATGCATTGACACATCGTTGGTATCAGACATGCGTGTGTCGGTGAGATGGGCGCCCAACACTATTTTGGCAGCCAACGCCGATGTCTCCTCCGCGACATATCAGCTGCAGAATCTGTGCATGATTGTGGACGTGTGGAGCTTGGATGACGGCATCTTCTACGCTCTTCTCCAGAGCCGATTGGCGACTGCACCCATCGAAATCCCCTATGTCCGCTGGGTTTCCTATACCGGACCAAGTTTTACCAGTTCCACCTCCATCCGCTGGGCAACGAGCACACAATCCCTCGAAAGCGTATATGCCACATTCGTGCCGACCGCGGGTGCCACCACCAAGAGCGTCACTTCGGCGTCGGGCTCACTCGCTCTGAACACGAGCGGGACAGTCCCTGTGCCATACTACCAGCATGTGGCCACAGGCGTCGGAACAGTTGCTTGGTCCGTCAACGGCATCTACTATCCTGCTTACCCACAGTCAGTAACAGAGTGCTACCATCAATTGATCAACACGTTGGCTACTGGTGACGATTCGCTCGGGTCCATCAACAGCAACATCAACTTGGCAAGTTACTACCAGGGCTACTTCGCTACCGGCTTCCGCTTCGGTGTGCCCCAGGACCAGGTGTCGGGTCCGCTGACCGCCCAATGGACCTCCGGATTGAACTCCCTTGGCACCCAAATGAACGGCACACTCGAGGTAGTGGCTTCGTCCCTCGGAACATCCATTCCCGGAACGGGATTATCACCTTATCTGTATGCGAGAACCCACGCTACTCTGGCTATCGGAGCCTGGCGTGCCGTCCAGATTGTCCAGTAATTTCAAATCGTACAAAACTGCAAGAATTTTGTGGTGCTAACATACATAAAGCAATGGAACCACAAGTAGTAACAACAATGGCGTACAAGGGTTTTGTGTACATCTTGGGTCATGCGACATTGGACGATGGGCATTTCTATATCGGCTCTTCCTTACAGACCGAGCAAGAACGGTTGTGGCAACATCAAAGTGCTGCACGGACAGATCCACATCGTCCGGTGTTGCAATACATGGCGGACGTCGGTCCCGACAACGTGGACTTGACCATTCTTGAAGAGGTGGAGTTCGACGATGTGGACGAACTTCGAATCCGAGAGCAATACTGGATTGACGAATTGCAACCCGACCTGAACATCATTTCGGCGTACAACAAAGATCGCTTCTTATTGACGGATGAGCAACGGGCCGATCCTGCCGAACAAAAGCGAGCACTTGATCGGTTGTATTATCTCCGCAACAAAGAAGCAATATGCGAGTACCAAAAGCGATACAATGAGGAGAATCGTGAGAAGGTGGCTGCATATCACAAGACATACCGCGAGCGTGATCCTGAAGCGCATAAACAGCGGAAGCATGAATCGTATTTGCGCAACCGGGAGTCAACATTAGCCAAGAACAAGGTGTACAGAGATGCGCATGCTGATGAGATGAAGGCGTACTTCAAACGTCACTACGAGCAGAACAAGGAGCAGCTTCTGCAGCAACAACGGAAATACTACGAAGAAAACAGGGAGGTCATTCTGGCGAAGGGTAAGGAGCGGCGTCGGGCTGCTGGAGCACAGTCCCCGAAACGGTATGCCACCGAAGAAGAGCGGAAGGCTGCCAAACGTGAAGTGAAGAAGCGGTGTGAAGAGAAGAGAAAAGCAAACATGACGGAGGAAGAGAATGAAGCGCGCAAGGCGAAACGACGGATTGCATATGCTGAAAATCCGGCGAAACAGGAAGCAGCCCGTCAGCGATCTGCGGAATATTATCGGGAAAACCGCGAGACAATTTTGGAGATGTCTCGAAATGCCAAGAGGAACAACATCGAACTGGCACAAAAGAATCGAGAGCGTGCTCGCAAATATCGGGAAGACAATCTTGAGGCTGTCAGACAGAAAGATCGACTGCGTCGTGAAAAAAATCGCGAAGCAGTGAACCAAAGGAGGAGGGATCAAAGGGCGGCTGCCAAGGAATATCCAGTTGTGTAAAATTATATTTCTCTCCATACACCATGTCGGACTCCGCCGGACTTATCGAGCAAAAGCGATTCCAAGGTGACAGAGGCATTTACGGTTCCGCATGGGGCATGAATGACTACGTAAACAATTTGAGGAGTTTTGACCACCGTCAGCCCGTCCGTGGTGGACACCCGATGCCTTACCTTCCGCGTGATAATGCCTTCGTGTCTCCGTGTCCACACACCGCCAACATTCGCGGATCACGCTACCTCTTCCCCGGTGGACTCGAGTTTTCTCGGTGGGGATTTTCGGGTGAAATGTCGAGCGACTCCAAACCGGGTTTTTCGTCTCCTGGTTTCATCAAGGGACCAAGTGTCAACATCCCGACGGACATTTGGCATGGATAATTTTCTATCGTTGTGATATGACCGAATCAGAAAACGGTGACACAGCAGCCCCCAAAAAACCCGTCTCCCAAGAGCTGCTCAATCGCCTAGCAAAAGCAAGAGAAGCAGCAGCAGCAAAACGGGAGGCACAGCGGAAAGCAAAAGAAGAGGCAATAGCAGCGAATGAGAAGCTAGAACGCAAGCAAAAAAAAATAGTTGAAAGCAAAAAAATAAAACCACAATCTGACGAAGAATCAGTCGCCTCGAGTACCGACTCGAGCAATACGAGCGACAGTGAAGTGGAAACTCCGTCGAGGAACAAACCAACCAAAACATTAGATATCGACGCCATCCGCGAGAAATACAAACGGCGTTACGAGGCTCGATACGCGGCACACGTAAAATTCCTCGAAGCAGTCAACAAGCCGAACGAACCTCCGCGGGTCCCTCGAGAAGTCCCGCCGGAAAAGCACGCGGCCGTTGTAGCGAAACACGCCCTCGAGAAAAAAATGAACGAGCAAGTCCTGAAAATGGCGTATCAAAGCGTCTTTGGTCACGCGATGTAATTTATACCCTATATGTCATGGAGAAGACGCTGACCATAAAAGTGCCGAAAGAACCGAAAGCCATCACGGTGCCCGATTATTTGCCCAAGTTGCACGGGACATTCTTGTTCAGCGGCATGCGTGGATCGGGGAAGACCGTAGCGATGGCCAACCTCGTCAGAATTTACAGAGAGCACGACCTAGCTCACCGAATCATACTGTTGTGTCCGACCTGGCAAAGCAATAAGTACCTTTTCGAAGACATGGTCGATGAAGCGGATGTCTACACGGACGCCACGCACGACTCTGTTCGGGTCATCATGAACAGCCTCGAAAAAGCCGCGGACGAGTGGAAGACTTGGCAGCGGCATACACAGTTATATCACAAGTTCTACAATGCACTGCGCAAGAAGAAAGACGTATCGACCATCGACAGTGATCTGCTCATGGAGGCTTACGAAGCAGGCATTCTTGATATGGTAGAACCACCGACGTACTGGGGAGGACGGGCGGAGATACCCGTCACGTTTCTTGTTATCGACGACTGTCAAGGAACGCAGATCTTCAATCCGAGCAGCAAGAATCCGCTGATGAATATTTTCATCCGTCATCGCCATATGTTTCAACGTATGGGGTTGTCCATCGTGATATCCACTCAGAATTGGACGGGTCAAGCGGCGGGCATTCCGCGGAGTCTCCGCGCGAACACCACATGCATCGCGCTGTACGGGCTACGAGATGTATCTATGCTCGAAAAGGTCCTCGACGAGTTCGGCGGGGACATAGATCCAATTACCTTTGAAGCCATGTACAAATACGCGACTGCTGGCGAGAAATGGAATTTTATGTTTTGCGAGCCTGGCGTCAATCGGTGGCGAAAAAACTTTGACGAGATTTTGAACCCCGCAGATTTTGCTAAAAAAATAACTGACGGTAAATCAGATGGACCAAACAACGAAGAAGCAGTGGAAGGACGGGCTGCAAGCTGATTTCCCCTGGCTGCCACCTGGCTACGCGGAAATGCTCGTCGACCAATACGACAAGGACCCGGCTTGGTTTCACAAGGACAACTTGGACAAATTGTTTGCGCAATTCAAAGGTCGAGCCCAAGAACTCCGCGGCAAACCCGACAATGGATGGTGCAGAACCGCGACCCCTGAGGAGCTGGCGGAGTTCAACAAGGCTGCCGCAGAAAGAGCAGGTAAGTTGGATTGTCTTCCACTCAATGATAATAAATGTATAACTATAACAGAACAAGATGGAGAGAGTGACTGATGATGCACCAAACCAACAACTGCGACGTGTTGCCAATCCGCCACGGGTACCTTACATGCCTCCTCCACCGCACCAATACGTGACCCATCCAGAGGTCCATCCCGACGTTTTCTTGAGGAGGTCTTCGCCACCGGGACGGACTATTCGATTGGTTCTCTCGTCGACCAAGGCAACGAGTGTGTCTGCTTCGAGTATCAGTTGGAACATTAATTGCCCCGAAATCGGCATGCTGGCCGAGGGCACGCGCATAAGACCGCTGAGCGTCGCCATGGCGCAGTCGATCGTTAATAACCAAATCGCGAGTCTCCAGGTGAACGGCATCTTGTTGAAAGACAGCTTTTACAGCGACGGATCATATGCACCCTTCATCATTACTCTGCCAACTGCCACGAGTTCCAGCGACTACACAGGTTACACTGCTCGACCCCCAGTCATCGCGAATGTGAACTGCCTGCTAAACAACACCATTACTGTCGTGTACGCACCGGATAGTACACAGACCCCTGCTCTGAACGGCGGCCTCCAAATAGTCTTGGCTATTGAGGAAGGTCCTGCAAACGATAAAAACTGAACATATAGCATGGATGACAATTCGCAGTTCTTTGTTTATATCGACAGCACCCATCGAATGAATACCGATACCGCATACAGTTATTCCATTACTGCCCCATTCGGCACGCTGTCCGGTTTGAAGGTGGACGAATTTATCAAGGTGACCCTCGTGCAGATGACGTTTATCAACGACATACCCGCTCTCCAAGGCGTGTCTGTTACAGTGAACGGATCGGTGCTGAGTATACCCAACGGCAATTATCGAGTAACCGACATTGTTGCGTATTTCAACAGTAATGTCAGCGGAGTGTCTATTTCATACAGCAGTACTACTAACAGGTTTTCCTTCGCGGGATCGGGGACGATCGTATTCACTGCGGCTTCTGGACCTGTCTTCGGCTTTGCTGCAGGGTCGGTCTCCCTGCCAGCGACTTCGGTGTATCCGATCAAGGTGCGTACTATCAACGAAATTTTTGTGTACTTGACGTCGCTCTCAGCGCAGCAAGCCAACTTGCTGTCCTTCCCGAATGCACAAATGCGATTGGCAAATTTGATCGGGGTCATCCCCGTAGAAACATTTCCCGGAGGCTACTGCGTCTTTCGGAATCCTGCATCGGACTTTAGCACGGAGGTCTCCGACAAAAGTATCACCGATTTTAGTTTTGAATTTCGCGATAGCAGTGGCAATTTATTGACGAGCATGCCCGAGCATAAACTCGTCATGCGGATTGAGTCATGGCGACGACCTTCGAGGACCCTCGAAAAGAAAATGGACGAACTCGTGCAGCTCACGAGGATGCATATTGTCTTCTTGGGCTTGCTCAAGTCCTTCACAGAAACGCATGCAGAACAGGACGCTTATGATCAAGTCATCCTCGATGACGTCACAGGTAACTAGAGGAAGTTTTTCAGTGAGTGTACGGACTTCGTGGTCTGAGGAACTATATGTGTGTGCTTCGCATACGCAAGTTTGGCACCTATGCCAATTGGATCAGTTGCTGTCGTGTAATATATCGTGCTTCCGTTGCGCTTGGGCGTGTCTAGAACCTTGTCGACTACTTGTTGCGTCAATTCGTGCTGGATTTGGGATGTAGGTACGTGGGTACTGTAACCGACGAAGTTCGTTCCCTTCAGCTTCTTATGCACGTGTGCGGCAGTCGAGCCCCCTAGTGAATGGCCAGTCAGAGTTAATGCATAATCTGGATAAGATTTTAGTACTCGTTTTGTGTTTGTGACACCATTTTTGAATCTGTCGGTCAGTTTGCCAAGGCCCAATGCCAGTGCTGCATCCGTACCGAGATCGGCCCATTTGGTTTTATTATCATACAAGTCAGTCCCGCGGAAAGCATATACGAGCTTTTTGTCGGTGTAATTCTTGAATAGAACTCGATTCCGGTTGGAATGCTCGGGCACAAACACGTATCCCTCTGGAATGTTCTCATGATACTTCGATCCGTACGCGGCTTGCGCGAACCATGCGTGAAATTTACGATGCTCTTCGCTGCCAGGTTCCATAATGTTACGAATATTTTTTTTATCAAATGTCGAGTGACCTCCGGATAGCAGCCGTGTGCGGGTCTTGGGCGTCGCCTGTAGCTCTTAAAAAAATCACGGCGCCAACCACTTTACCGTTTGCGTGGACCAGTGGAAATGTGTTTACAAAAAATGTGTCCGCAGATATGACGACAAAAAACTGCAACGGTTTTCCCTCCAAGGTAGTCTGAAGAACAGGCCGCAGAAATTGCTGCAGTTCTAAATCTAAGATGCTCCCGGTGGTATTCAGTAAAGCATGCGCGATCTTGGCAGTTTTATCAGCACCCTCGTTGTTTAGCGACATTGTCCCTGTGTTGGCCAGGATGAATGTCATGTCGGAGCCGACCACAAAAACATTCCAGCGCTCCACTCTGTTCGTGGTCGGATACAGGTTTGTCATGTCAATTCGGGACGCGTCAACGGGGAGCACGGTTATAGAGTAACCCAAATCGTTCCATTCCTTTTCGATGCGGTGGGTTGGATTCCGCTTACAAAACCAATTGCAAATGAGATCGTTGCAGGTGAAGCTGACAGGTACGTTAATCATCCTAGCATTACTTCTACATTTTCACTACGCCCTTTGAAGGCCGCAACTCGATCTCTCATAATTTCCCCGTTTTGTTTTGCGACCGAGTAAGCTTCTATCGCGGCTTTGAACGCATCGTGGTTGCTGTAAGGCTTGTCTTCTTCAATGCATTTCTGTTTGTATCCAACTAGGTACTGCCCGATAAATTTATTGTATTCGTTGTGCCCTCGAGTTGCCTTTGTTTTTCGAGGTTTCCAAATCGCCATCATGGTATTGACCAGTGCTCTCACCAATGGCACATTATGTGCATCAATGGGGACGTCTACGCTGAAACCATCCCTCGATAACAATGCAACAGTTTGTTTTTCTTCGTCGTACTTACCGAGGCAGTCCATGATATGAACGGACATTTTTGTACATCATAATATACTGCAAAAACTTTGTGGAATATACTGTAGATGGTCAGGACACGCAGACAGGTAGCCGAAGCAAGGGCCGCACAGCCACAAGCGGAGACAGACGGGAGAAGAAATGTCGTTCGAGAGCATGCTGGGCGAGGAAAGGGCTCGCCTAAGAGAGTTGCACTGAATGACGTCGAGCAAGCTTTTCGGAAATTGGTCCAACAGGGGGTTAACACGGAGTCCACCCTGAAAAAAAAGATCGCAGTCATACGTTCGTTAACCCGTCATTGGCTTCGACACAAGAACATCGGTCTCGATCGATTGGCCACATACGATTTGAAACAAATGCTCGGGTCCGCTGAATTTCTCGAATGGCTTCCTCAAGTTTACCCCAATCAATCGACTAGAGCTACCACCCTGGGAGCCGTCGTGAGTCTGTTAGACGTCCTGGGTTCGAGAACCGTGGGTGTCACAGCGGCCGGCTACGACGCCATATGGAACAAGATGCAAAACGAAGCAGCTGCTCGCGACCGCCAAAGGGACCAAAATGAGCCTCGAGATTTCGATGTGGACGTCTCGTGGGATGTCATCGTAGCCGCCGAAAAGCAGTTGCGCGATAACGAGTACGCCTCGGAGCAGCACCTTGTACTTGCATTATACACTTTGCTGCCACCCAGGCGTGGTGACTACTTCGATTGTCGATATGTCACGAGAGAGCCTGCAGTGGATACAAAGAATTACATCGTGGTGCCCGAAAACGAAGATGATTCGTGTTGGGTCATTTTGGGATCGTACAAGACCGTTCGAGCATACGGGCGCTATGTGCTCAAGTTAAGCGCGGACAGCCAGTACGCCAAGTTTATGACGGACATCGATGTCCTCAACGATACAATCCGCAAGTACGTCGAAGAGAAAAACTTGCGGAATAACGAATTGTTCTTTCCTGACCGCAACGGCAACGCCAACTCCGCTCGATTCCACTCTGTCCTTAAAGCTGCTTTGTTCAAGACAACTGGGGTGCATCTGGGGATCCGTAATCTGCGTCGGATGTATATCACGTACATCAATGCGGGTCCACCCATGTCCGCCGCCGACAAGAAGAGTCTCGGGTTTATGATGGGCCATTCTGTATCGATGTCTGACACGTATCGCCAACTTGACCAACTCCAAGAAGCGTATGCCACACGAGAAGAGAACGCCGAAGCCGCAAACGAAGCTTACGATACGGTCATGGCTGATGGTCAGCGCTTGGTCGATGTCCTACAGCGCATAGGTGATATCATACATGAGGCACTCACGACGTAAGCAGATCTTCCAAGTTGTCTGCGAATCGATCTGCTTCATCATCATCCTCCTCGTCGTGATAGAAACTTTCGAAGTTACTCCATATCAAATTGGCGGCTTTGTTATTGAGTTTGTCGCCGTCCATATGTCGGACAAATGGGTGACCTGTCGGATTGTCCACGAATGCATTGGCGACCACTCGGTGCAGAAACATCGTGGTTGGTTTGCCGTAACGACAGAGTTGGACGGTCAAAAATCCAGCCATGTTTCTGGTTGGGAAGACATAGTTTCCCGTTTTGGAACACAAGATCTTGCCTTGGTTGCTGACTAAATATGCTGGATAGTTTTCGACTACACGCCACTCCATTGAAATACCCGTTGAATATTTTTTTGGGATTCAGCCGCGTTAAGTCCACATAATATCCGATTTGTCGATCGCTTCCTGAAGCAACTCCTTGTTCATAGCTACCCGCTTTACAAGCTGCAATGTCTTGGCGGGCACGAACACGTCTGGAGCACGCTTGCTCTTCGGGAGGTCCACCTTATTGATTTTTCCCTCTTTCAGGACGGCTGTCACGATGCAGCCTTCGGCTTTCGTGAACATGCACACGAACTGCAGGTATGGCTCTTCGGTCAGTTGCGATGCAGACCACGTCGCGTCGTGGATCTCGAACTCGTCGGCAAACTCGTTCAAGGCAGTGTAGTCACCGATGGTGCGTTTGGCGAAACCCATGGAACTGTGTTAGACGTTTTTTTACGGATCTGGACGCAGTGTTCATGCGAATAGCATGCTAAGTATGCTGAGTATTCGACCAAATCCCCAAAAATCCCCAAATCCCCAAAAATAAGCTGCTCAAAACAATTCATATAGAC
>Ga0208253_1000336_pt1 | contig 20690 bp, 25 predicted proteins | sample CryBogCBE10Oct08_FD_184573 | JGI IMG/M metagenome (GOLD analysis project Ga0208253, IMG submission 184573) | Freshwater microbial communities from Crystal Bog, Wisconsin, USA - CBE10Oct08 (SPAdes) | ecosystem: Environmental > Aquatic > Freshwater > Lake | place: Crystal Bog, Wisconsin, USA...
CCAACCTAGTTCATTCAACTGTGATTCGCTCATGGGCAACACATTTGGTTCAGGCTTTTTCAAAGCATTCATAGTGGCCTGAGGTCCAACACGTTGCGACAATATCTTGGCAATGGCGTTTAATTTTTTGTTGTCTAGGCTTTGTATAACAGGGTATAAAGACTGTGCTGTAACTCGACCAACCGGAGTCTGTCCAGCAGGACCAGATCCCATAGTACCAGGCTGTTGTTGACCTGACTGTTGTGCGGCAGCACCTGGCGCAGTGATTTGACCACCATTGCTTTTGGCCCATTGCTGAGCATACTGTTGCCAGGCACGTTGAAATTTGTCTGCTACTGCGGCTGTGCGTTGATCAGCACGACCTGTTTGATAGCCCATGGCTACATTTTTGAAGGGGGCGGTAACAGCACTGCCCACACGTTTGACGCCAGATACAGCTTTGCCGGCGCCAGCGCCAATAGTATCAGCTACACCTTCGTCCAGTTGTTGTTTTGTTAAGTGAGTAATTTCATGAATTTGCATCGGTTTTCCTTACGGTCCTGGTAAATTTGCCTGGGTCACGCTGATTGATAGCATTGATCAATTTGCGTTGCAGATTCTGGGCAACTTCCGGCGTATAACTTTCGTCGATCTGCTCCAACAGGCGTATAGCCGATGCAATGATGTTGGTGGCGCGATTTTCAATCACATGACGTTGATCACGCTCGATATACATCGCATCCAATTCTTCTAGTAAACTTCTAGTTTTCTTTTGCATTTTGGGCCCAGGACCTTTTTATTATTTATTGTTTTTTTATTTTAGATCCGGTAGTTACTGCCCGCAAACATCGTGGCAAATCAATAGTCGCCCTTCTTCAAACGTGGGTATATCCCAAGTTTTTTCAATTTTATTGAACCAATTAATACAGTGTTCAAGATCATATTCCAGAGCGTTGTTTTCATGGATAAAATCTTTAAATTGTGCATTGGCCACGGCATGATAGGCGCCGTGCCCGTAAGTTTTAGGGCTAAATCCTAATTTGCAACAAGGGTAGACTTCGCCGGTGCTGGACACATATACGGATTTCTGTTTTTTAACATAGCAGGAAATTTCTGTGGGTTTGCGATCATCGATCACATCCTCTAACAACAACTTAACCGTTTTTCGACGATTAAACAAAAATTTAAAATCTGTTGATTCAGCCTGACCCATCACATGCACAAGCTCACCTTTTTTATCAAATACTGGACCGGTGTCTCGTCCATGGTCGTCAACTTGAACTGATGCAAAACCCATCTGTTTGGCCAGCTGTTTGATTTCATCGATTTGGTGTTTGTTATGATCAAATTTTACTACCTTCCAGATGGCCTGGCCGCCAGCGGCAATAAAAATGTTGACATTTTTCATTAGTGTATCCCATGAAACATTTTGCCTATATAGATGATTAGTATCAGCTAGGCCGTCAATGCTGAAACGAACTTCACAGCCGGTTTTGGCAAGTTCTTGCCAAAAGGTTTTTGTGGCACCACCACCGTTAGAGTCGACTGTAATTTTTAAATTTGGATTTGTTTTTTTAAAATACTTTATAATAGATAGACCGTGTTTGTTCATAACAATATCTCCAAAATTTCCATTCACATCTATTTTTACCAGTTGTTTTAGAAAAGTTTCAGAAAATATTTTTTTTGCCTCATCTAATGTCATGTTGTGTTCGACATACCCGTCGTTATATGGATAGCCATAAAAATTTCTTGGGCACAGTGGGCAAGCAGCATTACATATGCTACTAATTTCCAAATGCAGGTGTCGTATTTCATCAATGTTATACATGATTTTATGTTTGTTTAATTTGCCCCAATAGTTGTTTGAGTTTGGCGCTCTGCACATCTGCAGTGATTTTACCGGTTTCCTCTACCGGCTCTCGATTGTCTAACATGGTGCTCTTGGCCTTGATTGAATCTAATAAATTTCCGCCTGGGCGTTTGAATCCATTGGCCTGCTCTTCTTCTCCGGGATCGGTGATGCGCATGGTTTCAATGTTGTAGTCAAGATCAATTTTCATGCCCACACCAGTGGAACTACGCGACTTCATACACTGTATTTGATACTTGCCACGCTCACGCATGGCTCTACTAGTAAAGATACCAAACACGTTGTCGGCTGTGTTGATCTTACTAATACCACCTGAAATATGACTGTGATCAAATTCAATTTCTTCCACAGCTGATCGATTTAACTGCGACGCTGTCACAAACAGCACATTTAATTCTTTGGCCAAGTTGCGTAATTCTTCTGACACATACTTGTCTTTGACAAACAGGTCATTTGGACTGACCTTGGCCGACACCGGCATCAACAAGTCCAAGTAGTCACACATAACAAAGTCTACCTTGATTCCGGTCTGCACTTGCACTTCTTTAATGTAGCTACGAATATCATTCACATTGCTCTGTGCCGGCAAGGCCTTGATTCTATACTGTCCAGCTTTTTTACTGACCAGCTTGACTTTGAGTTCAGTTTGATCTATGTCTTTACGAATATCCTTTGTGCTCATACCACTCAACATAGCATCTGTTCGCAAAGCACATAGTTCTTCACTAAGTTCTAAACTAATATACACGCCGCTGAGGCCGGCCTGTAACCAACTTAATGCTATGTTCATCATAACAAGAGATTTACCCGACCCGGATCCGCCTGCAAAGATATTGAGTTCACCACGACTGAATCCACCATACAAGATCTTGTCCATTTGTGGCCACCCGGTTGATACTTGCCCACCCGAATTGAAATATTTGTCAATCCTAGCACGCGGATCAGCCCAGTAGTCTGTGCCCATGTCTTTGGTCAAACTAATTTGTACCGCATCCTTGATCAGCTTCTCTACCGGATCATATTCGCCCTTTTCTAACAAGTCTGCCGACTTCAAGATTGCACGCTCTAGTTCTTGACGTCTAGTAAAACTCTCAAACTCGTCCATGAACCATTCAAAGTGGCCTTCGTTTAAGTCTGGAACTGTCTGTAGTCGGATGCCTGTGCTGGCACTGATCTGTTCTACCGTGGGCAGGGTCTTGTGATCATTGCTATGCTTCTCAATGAATTCGGCTGCCGGCCTCAAGCTACGATCAAAGTTTTCTGGATTGTAAATGTTCTGCACACGCACATACGACTCTGCGTCTTGCAACATCATTTCCAAGAACAAGCGTTGGACATCAAGTCCGTAATCTTTTAACAAGTTGTTTCTTCCTTAGTTCAATTTTGATTTTACTAGTTTCTCTTGCCTGCATTATAGTTAGCAAGGTTGCCAAACGACCCCAACGAATTACTGCATCATTTACATCCTTTACATCCGCGGGCCACTCGGGCATGCTTACTGCCCAGCCTAATTCTACTGCACGATCTACTAGACGCATGCCAGCTTCGTCTTGGTCTGGGACCACAACAATTTCTTTGCCCAAGCTACGTATCAGTGCGACCTGTGCATCATTGATGTCGGCATGTAACACCGCCAAACCATTGATAGCCAAGGCGTCAAACACACCTTCAACCACAATAGCCGATTGCCAAGTGGACTTTTGTAAATCGGTACCAAACACGTAGCCCGGCTGTATATCTTGTATATACTTGGGCGTGCGATCATCCAAGAATCTGGTTGTATGACCCACTACTTGATTGTTGTGAGTAAACGGAATTACAATACCACGTCGTGGCATTGTTTTATATAAAAACGGGTAGTCTAACGGAACACATCGCTTTTGTAAATATTCTGTAGCAAACTCATTTAGCTCTTGTGTTTCTGTGGGCAAGTCTCTGTCTTCAAACTCAATGCCGTGTATCTTGTCCAACACAGTGCGACGGTCTGACAGTAGGCCGGCAATTGATTTGAGTTTAAGACTTTCAAGATTGATGCGTTCGATCTCTTCTTGTGGAACATTTAACCACTCCAGCAACTTGCGAGCCTTGTATGATAATGTTCTACCTAACACAAAACTTGCGGTATAGCCGCAGTTAAAGCAGTGATAACTCCAGGAACCGTCTATGCCAGGTTTGATACCACCACGCTGTCGCTTGTCTTGTGTGTCGCCTCGATGAACACAACATGGAGCATTGAAACTGATCCACCCAGAACTGGTTTGTTTTCGTTTAGCTGGAAGAAAAGAGATCACATCAATCATGCTACAATTATAGCAGATAGTTTGGTAAACTGCAAGGAGTTTGGCTTATCTGTAGAGTAGGTCTACCACATAACCGGTGCTGATAGCAACCGCAGCTCCGGTCTGTTGTGCGCTGGTTGGGAATAGGCCTGCACCCATGCCGGCATTGGGCAGATACCAATAGCCACTTCCACCGTTGGTCACTTCGATTCCGGTTACTACACCTTGATCAATTGTGGCCACTGCTGTGGCACCTGAGCCATCGCCAATGATGTTGATTTTGGGTGGTGCCAGATAGCCACTTCCACCGTTGGTCACTGTGATACCTGTGACCACACCATTTTCAGTGGTGGCATAGGCCGTTGCTGGCAGGCCGGGTTGATCCGGTACAGCAAAGATGCTGTTGTTGAAACACATGCGCACTATTGGATACCAGCCAATGATGTTGTGATATATGGTACCGGTATAGTTGTAATAGGTCCTAGATTCGCTTACATTGTAAAACAGACTTTGATAATCCTGTGCAGCCTGTGCTTTGATTGTGCCAGTATATCCGTCCAAGGTCATCTGCACTGTGGTAACAGCATTTTGTGGTTCAATAAAACTGCTGTAGAATTCAGTGTTGATAAAACTGTTGTAGTAGTTGCCCCCATTAGGGCTACCCTGCCAATACGGATTGGCTGGATAATCTTCCCAGGCCGCTCCATCGTAACTTTCTTGTGCGGCCAATTTGATTGTAGGAATAGTCAGTGGGGCCGATGGCACATGCTGTGGCAGGACTGAATCTGCAATAGTGCAAGGAGCACGACCGCCACTTTGTGCATCAACAAACACCGCTTCGTTCAGGTTGCCACTGGCTCTAGTAATGCTGTAGCTGGCCGGTTGTGCCAGCACTTCCAATAGGTCACTGGCACCAATGGTCACTTTGGCACGTCCAGTGGCAGCGTTTAGAGTAACCAGGGGTGTTTCAAACAGGATTTCTGTGCCAGCGGTATTCAACACCCGGAACATGAATGTGCTGCCAGTGATGTTGACCGGCTTTTCTTGTTGATTGATAAACTCAAACAACAGGACATTGTCAACGCCTTTGTTTATGGTTAGGACTTTTGCATACACGGGATTATACCTGTAGAGAAATGTGTCGCCCACACCAGAAGTGTCGATGCTCAACACCTGTGTGATTTGCTGATAGATATAGGCTTGGGTGGAATACATACAGAGTATTTAGCAATTCTGATTGAGCCGGTCAAACGGTTTGGTAAATATGACAACAATATGAACAACGATTTCTTTGAAAAACTAGCGGAAAAATACCCATTTATAACTTTATGTGTCTATGCCGATACTGAGTATGTGGGTATTATACAAAATCAAGATGATGCTATCACTACCATCTACGACTTTGGTGCCATACAGGATCTTGAAATCAAAAAACTATTCTTGGACTTGGCCAATATTTGGTGGTGGGAAAGCAACCGCAGCGTGCCCATCAATATATTTCTCAAGGGCGATTGGGATCCGTTCCGCCGCTATCTTAGAACCTTTACCAACAAAGATCTCACCATACTTCACGGTCCGGTCTGTAGCTTGGCCGAAATGAGCCGCAAAAAATCAAAACGTAAAAGTATTACTCTTGTGCGTCGGGTTGATTAAGCAGGTTCATGTGCAAGGCCACCAGGGCCGCATAACTTATGCTGTGTGATTTTTTAAACACAAACCCTTTTGAATCATCACCGTCCCACACAGATTCAAACACTTCTGGCCAGGGTCGGTTCTGCAGGTGAGCTTTGCCAGGCCTAATAACACTAATAAAAGCTGCCATCCGGGGTATGGAATCTGGGCGCATGCTTTTGAGCAGATGTATTGACCCACCTATGTGAACTATGCGGCCTGCAAATGCATTGTCGGTCCATAGTCGTTCCCACGGTGGTTCCTGAGCCAACATTTGTTCATAGTGCTCTGGACTTTTTACCAGTTGATACACACTCATGTTTAGTAGATCAATTTTGAAATAGCCCAGTTGTTCAGCAGTCTGAAACTGTATGGTAGCACAATCATTCACAGGATCATGGGGAATGTCTGTGGGATATACACCCGAAGCATGCTTGCGCACCTGTCCTTGATAGTGCATTCTGGCAGGTGTTACATCAATCAGTTTTAAAAGTTGGTCTCTGTTAGCCAAGTCAATGTCAATGTCTGCGCTCATAGTAGTATTATAACACTATTCAAAAGATTGATCAAGCCAAGGAAAAGTTTTTCGCCAATCGGTTTTGCGTCTTGCATCTAGTTGATCAAGATAGATTTTTAATTTGTTAATTTTTGTTAAATCTCGTGGAGCTTTATTGATCATTTTGGCTATTGATTCAAGGGCTTCATAAATTCCAATTTGCATTGCCGAATCGGTGTCCAACAATGACAAGGCTGACTCAAAATCTTTATCAAAAATCTCGGGTCCAAAACATACAGGATCGTCAACGGTCAGAGTGAGGTTATAACTAAAAATTATCGGCTCAGCTTCGGCTGGACGTAACTTGTTCCATTCATTTATTTTTTTAATTAGTGCCGGCAGTAACTTGATAGACAATGCCGATATAGCCGAATTGATAGACAGTGTTGCCCAGGGTTTATCCACTAGTGATTTGAAATTTTGTTCCCAGTAAGTGGGGTTCAAGCCGTATCTCACATACTCCATTTCTGGGCCCCAACCATCCATGCTGCCAGTTATTTGCAGTTTCCAAATTTTGTTTTGATCAACCAGTTTTTGAAATCTATCAATATATTTTTGAAATATTTTGTGTGGCACATTGAGATTGGTAATAATACTGATTACCAAATCTGGGTTAGGATGGTTGTCCCAAAAATCAAGACATTCGTTTAATTCATCAAGTAAAAAAGGCTCTCCGCCTAGCACATGAAATCGTCTCAGTGACTGATATCGGTTGTCGGTTTCTAGATAGGACCAAAGATCAGCTACCATTTTATCGTAGTGTGGATTACTCTGAGGAGCAGTTACATCAAATTGATCTGCATTTTTGAATAAATTTCCATATTTTTTATTTTCGTCTTCCCATAAACTGCTAAAATGTGGCCCACAATATACACAAGCCATGTTACAGGTATTTTTAAAATAAACTTCTAATATTGTTGGCGTAACACTAAGAGCTTGATTGTTTTTATACAGTTCTGGTGGAGTTAATCTAGGGTCTTGTTGCTGTTCAAGTTGGAATTGTCTATCGCTGGTCTGACCAGCATCTTCAATCTTTTTGCAATACTCACACCCGGCTCCGGGCCACTGTCCGTTCAGCATCAGTTGTCGTGCCGATAATTTTTCAGGTGCATTATGGAATTGATCAAAGTTATCAGGATTTATTGCATATTTTTGTGTTCTGTGACATGAAGCACTGGTGCCGCTGTTAAAAAATATCGTGCTCCACGACCACTTTAACAAGCATGCCGGATCTGTCTTTATAGGAAATATTCTACTTTTATTATTCATTACCATCCTGCCTTTTGTAATATCTCTCGAGCATACTCTTGATCTGCCGGGTAATCTCGAAACTTGCGCATCCAAAAATCTGCATCAATGTAACTCCAAATCATGGCCACTTGGGTAGCATCTAGTTCGGCCAAAAACTTCTGTCCCGATTCACAGTTATATATGATCCAGGGACTGATGCGTCCTGTTGAAACAGCATAGGCCATGGCATTGGTGTTGCCATACCGTAAGCAATCTTCTGCCGGATGACCGGATTTTTCTGACCAGTCTATGCCAAACTCCATGGCTCGGGCCAGAGCATCATTCACATTCTCCACACGCAAGTAATCGGTCAAGTATTCTGTATACACTGTATCCTTGGCCCAATGATCAATTTTTTTGTTTTGCTTTAGAACCCACTCGACAAAACGTGCTGGATTGATTGCACGGATATCTACACAGTAGCGACCAAACTTCACAAAGGCCTTGTAGTAAGGACTATCAGCAAAGTCATCGAATGTTTTTAGTCGGGCACTGCCCTGTGTAAGTTCATAAAACTTGAGATAGGCATTGAAACCCAGCCGGACTCCGGGTTCGTCTTTCTCTTGTCTGCGACGACGTGGCTCGCAACTATGCACTGCAAGACTGGATTCTTTGATAAAATCCTTGCGACAATACTGACAGGTATATTTCATTTCTTTGTGTCTTGTCCAGCGGCTTTTAGATAAGCATCAATATCTTTTTTGGTGTTGAGTTCAGCCATGAGTGCTAACTCATCATCTTTGAGTGTTGGGTAAAGTTCGGCCAATTGTTTGCGAATACCCGATGCTCCTGGTTCTTTTTTCTTAGGGGCAATCCATTGATGACGTTGTATGCCCAGACCCGGACTCACTGTGGTAGCGCATAGCCACTGTAATTTAGGATGGCGATTGATGTTAAAGAAGTGCTTGTTAAGGCGTTCGTTGGTGGCAATCAAGTAAAATTCTTGTAGGTCTCGACTGCCTTGCACGCTAGAGCCATAACGAATCATAAGAAAGTTACTGAACTTCTTGCGTTCTTCGTCGGTCAAGCTGTCGTAAAATTTTCGATCCTTGCGATCAAATACCGACATTTCATTGTTGATGCTGAGTTTATCCATTGTGTTTTTCAAAAAGAAATATGGGTTTGCTGGCTCCTTGAGCTTCAGGCGGGTAAACATCTTTTGATGCCAGGCGATATCCAAGATTCTCCATGGCCTTTACAGTAATTTCGTCATCGATGTTTGTTACTATGTTGCAAGTTCGCCATGTGCCAACTACATAACGCATGCCAGGCACATTGGCCTGTTCTTCAAACCATTCAAATCTAGGATTCATATTGTCCAATATAATGGTCTCTGGCGCACAAAGGTTCACCAACTTTTCTAACATATACAAAGGTGCATGGCTATGATAGATTACGCCCAGGACCACCGCAACATCTACCTTGCCCACTTGTTTCAGATCTGCATCTTCGTGCATGTCGCCTAGAACGGTGCGGGCGGTTGGAAATCGTTCGGCCACAACCTGCACAGATTCAGCGTTGGATTCCAACAATATGACCTCTCGCGGATTGTTGGCAAATATTTTTTCAGTGATCCAGCCACCAAAGCAACCTATTTCCAATACCACACGATCTTGGCAGTGCTGTAGGAAATTACGATTTAAAAAATTGCATTTGGCATCCATGGCCGCTTGTCCCCAAACCATTTGATCACCAGGCCAAGTTGTAGTTGACCACTTCGCAGTTGCGGCTAATGTCCTTGACAAAATACACGCACTCGGGTTCAGGACCATCGGTAATTGGAACGCATAGCATCTGTCCGTTTTTTAGTTTGGGTGCATACCAGACCACTTCTTGATACACATCAATAATTTCAATGTCTAAGAAACTGGGGCGAAAACTGCTGAGCGGGTTGAATTGAAATGCTTTAAAGCCACGATCATTGATACTAGTCAAGGGTAGCACTTCTAGGTCGCCAATGTCGGGTTCACCAATCAGGATTTGCCAATCCACAGGCATACGCACACGGTGATTGCCAATTCGTAAAACTAGTGCAGGCGATGTAAAACTTTCCAAGAAGATTAAAGGAATGTAATGATAGTCAGGATCTTTGGGATCGCTATTATCAAATATTGCAAAACGCATGTCATCTACTTCTTCTGGCAAGTGATCTAAATCAAATGGTGCATTGTCTAAGGTTAATATCTTCATAAAGTTATTATAACAGGTTTTTTGGCTATTGCAACCTTTACTTCCATTCTAGTTTTTCTTGTGTGAACGGATAGTTGGCTTCCTTGTAAAACTGTTTGCGTTTGGTCAGATGCCGTTTGGCAAACTTACAGGTGCTAGTCACGTCCCAGATTTGGACATGGTCTTTGTCTTCGGCCTTGCGTATTCCTCTTCCAATGCTCTGTATGACCCGCACAAAAGACTTGCCAGGTTCCACAAGAACAAGATTAAAGATACGGGGTATATTAATACCAACAGCAGCAACACCATAGGTAGCCACAATAATTTTTCCAGTAGCGTCGGCCACTTCATCATATTCATCCTGTCGATCCTTTGCTTTGGTTGCGCCTGAAACCATGACAGCATTGTCACCCAGTCGCTCTATCAGGCCTTGGCCTGCGGCTATACGGTCCACCAGGACCAGGGTATTGCCTGTTTCGTTTACTCGTTTGATCAGTTCGGCCATGGTGTCTAGTCGACCTGCTTCTTCTAACAGGAATTTAAGTTCACTTTGATAGTTGGCGAATTCTGCATGGTCCACCAACTGCACAATGTTCACATGACACTGAGCCAACACACCGCGGTCCTGTAGTTCACTGGCACTGAGTTGATTGATCACAGGACCTAGACTGCACCGCAAGGCCTGAAACTCAAATGGTTCTTTGGGTATGGTTCCTGTGAGTCCCCAACGTAGGGGTATACGACTCATGACTCCGGTCAGCAAGGTTTTTAGTGCGTCGGCTTTGGCCATGTGAACTTCGTCTACAATGACACACACCACATCCTCTAAGAACTCCTGTATGGTCACATCACCTACACTATTTTTAGTATTCTTTAACAGCACATTCAAGCTCTGCCAGGTGCAAATGGTGTGTTGGCGGCCCCACTCTTTACGATCGCCAAAATAAACACCCACATCCTGTTGCATGTTGATGTAGTCTTTTTCTGTCTGCGTTACTAGACTCTTGTTGGGCACAATCACAATGGTACGACCCAAGGGCGCTACAGCGTTTGATAGGGCTGCCGTAATAACAGTCTTGCCTGCACCAGTGGCAATCTCCTGTATGCATTGTGGATTGGCCAAGAAATTGTTGATGATTTCGACCTGATAGTCACGCAACTGCATGGGTTGGCCTTCCATGGGATGACCTTTAGGCCAAGCTATGTGACTGAATGAGTCTTCGGTGACTTGCTCAAACTCAAAAGTAGTAGAATAGTCTCTTTGATCATCCAGCTCAATGTCATAGTTAAACTTTTCAAGTATGGGGATGATCTCTGGTAGCAGATTTACATAGGTGCTACCGCCCAGTTGAAAGTATGAAACCTTGCCGTCCCAGCGTCCAAGACGAACCGCTGGCAGGTATCTAGCACCCGGCACATCGTATTTGAATGCTGTGACCAGAGCACGACGAGCATCCAATTCAAGACCTTCAATCTTGATATTGACTTCGTCACGTATTACAATTCGAGCTGTTCGCATATGGATAGTATAACATACTTAGTTGACTAAAGTCAAAAAAACAGGCCCCGAAAGGCCTGTCGAAAGTGGGTAGCGTTTCATCTACCCAGGAGCTACTGTTACTTAACCCGGTTCAATACCCGATTAACTATTTTTCATACAGGTTGTAGCAGCCAAAGCCTTCCAGTTATCAGCCGACACCTTGGTCAAGTCTGCAATCTTAAGTGCCATACGCAGACTGATTTCACGTAGTCGGTTCTGGTTGGTTTCCATAAAGCTGATAACCTCATCGCCTTGCTCTTGCGTAAAATCGTAGTCGGCAAACAGTTCGCCCTTTAGGTAGATCTGCTTGATACGCAAGAAACGATCACGTAAAGTATTAAGAGTCAAGTCAATAAAGTGACAACGACTCTGCAAGGCTTCCAAGTGATCCTGCAACTTCTTGCTCTTGAGATTCTGGAACTGCAAGTTGGTGATAAAGATACATGAACCTTTGAAGTCAAACATGTCTGGAACACCTTCACGACGCAACATGGCACTATCACTGTTCCAGTAGATACGGCGCTTCTTGCCTGAATCCAAGGCGGCCTTGAGAATGTTCAAGCTCAAGTCGTCTTGGAACACAGAGTCACAGTCGTCAAACACGATCACATTGTTCTTGTCACTGTGTTTATACAGAGTGCAGTAGAGACCAATCGGAGTCATGGCACCTTTGATCACTTCATACTTGACACGGCGACCCGACAGCTTGTCAAACAGGCCCGAATGTTCCAACTGTTTTTCTACACCAAACGATTTGCCTACACCAGGAGGGCCAACCACAATCATTGCTCTAACATCACCGGCAATAGTGGCCTTGGTCATTTGATCTAAAATGTCAAAGCGTTCACCAATACGAGCCATGACTTGTTCGTCGGTTTCGACCGGTGTTGGAGCATGAACATGCACTTTGGGATGAGCAGTTGTCATAGGCTCGCCTGACACAAATTCTACATCTTCGATTGAGTCTACGTTTACACGAACTACTTCGGGCATGTCTGGGCCAAAATAGCCCGCAGATTTTACAGTCACATAGCCTCCTTTGGCTCCGATTTGAAAGCCCTTGACCAATTCAAAGACCATTCCTACTACAGGTTGATTACGATAGGTACCGCTTTTGATTAAGATTGTTGACATTTTTTAGCTCCTTAACTATATTGTTAATAATACTATTATAAGGTATTTGCTATTTCTGGTCAACCGGGAATTTTCTTCCCATTTCTTGGATTTTATCTTCGTATTGGATCTGGGCTAGGAATAGTCCGTAAACTGTGTATAGTGCTACACCGCCTAACAAGATCATGAATCCTGTAAAAATTTGCTGGCCTGTTAAGTTAGCAAGCACTAACTGAAGTATGCTACTACCGCCCACAATAAGCGCCACAAATACTGCTGTCCTTACTACTGCTTTTGTTTTTTGATTCTTTATTACCATGTGTTTCCTTTGTTATAAAAGTGTTGTCTAATTACTACACTATGTAACAATTATAGCAAATGGAGACTTTTTGGTCAACCGTAAAAAAACCCTGCACAGGACAGGGTTTTTCTTGATTTTTGATGTTATTCTACATCGATCTCTGCATCAGGATCAATCCCGTCGGAAAGAGTCAAATCGTGTGTAAATGTTTGGCCAGGCCAAACAACCCATTGCCATGTGCCTTTGCCAAGACTGCGGTCAGTTTCCTGCAATACACCATTGATATGCACATTGCTACGAGTATCAAATACACCGCGAGGGCTCATTACAGAAGCATCAACAAACAGATCTTCATCTGGTTCATAAATTACGCCGTATAAATCCAGGTATGTATAGTTGGCCACAATCATGCCAAAACGCACAGGAGCTTTATCTACTGTAATTTCCATTGGAGCAGCCACCAGGCCACTGGTTTCCAACGGAAGATCAAACTCAAACAATACTGGTGAAGTTGATTGGGTTTGATTCAATGGGCTTAGTTCTTCTAGTTCAACGTCTCCAGAAAATACAATTTCGCCATTCAGTTTGGCTGTGATAAAGGCCGGACTAAATCCTTCCCCGTATCCGCATACTTTAATTGTTCGATTTGCCATGTGTGATTCTCCTGTGATTTTTATTTATCAAGCAAAATACTGCAATATTTTTAATTGTTGGCCATGCTGATCAAGGTGCGATCTAGCCAAGGCACTACTAGATCCTGCTGGCGCAGGTGATTGTGAGCAAAAATACTAGCTTCTGCTGATTCTGGTACCAGGTTCAGTTCTACCAAACGATGCCAACTGCATTCACGTGGGTCCAATGGTCCATGCTCACTCTTGTAAACTATGGCATGGATCCAAGGTTCGGTAGGAACCTGTTTAAAAAAGCCGGCAGCACAGTCCCAACCAGTGCTGGCCAACATGTAGATAAGACTGACCATGCTGTGGTGGAAATACTGACCGGGTGGCAACTCATAGGCCAGCTGTCGGTGGTGTATGCGTTGCGTAACCGGAACTGTTAAACTCAACATGGCTCCTTCGCTGGCCATGTGCCACCAACGGCTCAAGGTCCCTAAGGGATCACGTGCATATTGAAATGCGTCGTGACACCAAAGTATATCAAACCCCTGTTCAGGTTTCTGTATCTTGCCCTCAAAGTCTGCAGACTGGTAGGCAATATTTGGATAGTCTTGTGCAACCATCAATGACTCGGCTAAGTCAACTCCGGTACAGGCAATGTTTAGCGGCTGTGGATTGTCATCGTTGGTAGTGCGGGTGGCCCACCAAACCAGATCTTCACCGGTGCCACAGCCAAGATCCACAACTGTGCGTATGCTTTCCATAAAATCATCGTATTCATACAGCCATTCCAATAATTCAAGGCTGTGTAGATGACTATCCCCAGGATGGCTAAAGGTCATACCTGCACGTCTTCCATACCAGCGGCTCTGAGTCGCACAATATGTCCCAACATGAAGTTTTTACTCTCCATGGCTTTGAGTATGCCCAGGAAACGATTGCGTAACAGTGCCACTTCGTTGATCAAGGTTTCAAATTCAATTACTTCATCTTCGCCATCTACATACTTTTCAGCATCTCTACTGGTAAGAGCACGTTGATAACCTTCTAGATACTTTTGAAAATGCCTGCGACGTATCTTGCGTAACTGTATATTAAGATAATTTAGCACCGCTTCAATTTCTTGTAGCTGATTGAACCTGTGTTCAGTGATGCCAGGCAAGGCCGTGATATTTTTTTCAATCAAGCCGCCAACTCGACAGTCTTGCTTGGCTCCGTCAAGTTCGCGTTCATAGTGATCAATAAAATCAGGAATGTTGCTGAGGTCAGCAACTACCTTGCTATACCACATCAATAGTCCTCGTATTCGTCGTCTTCGTCTTCGTCTACATCTTCGTCATCATCATCCTCGTGATCTCTAAGGTAACTGGCCAATGCCCGTTTGATCTCAGAGTCTCCTTTGAATGCGTCTTTGATTTCGTCGGCTGCAACATCGTTGTCGATCAAGACCGAAACTACAGCTTCTGCGGCTTCATCACGGTCAACTGTGTTTACATAACGCTTGAGTTCGGCCCAAATTTCACTTGCTAAATCTACAGTCATTCTTATTCCTCCGTGGCTGTTTCTTCTGTGGTAGTTGTTTCGCGTTGGTTGGCAAAGTCAGCCATGACCTTGTCCAAGCAACCATCTTCGTTGTTTTCCCAAGCCTTGCGGAACTGTTTAATGATTTCGCCATCACTGGTTACAAACATGAGTCGGTTACCGTCTTTCTTAAGCAGGCCTTTTTTCTCGGCCAAGTCTACTAAACCACTGTATGGATTCATACCTGTTTCGTATGGAATCTTGACCTGCACACCTTCAAACGGCTTGGCATAGCGTGTTTTCATTACCTTACAACCGGCGCGGATACCCATGACTTCTGAGATCTTGTTACCATCTTCGTCTTCTTTCAGCTTCATTTTCTTCATGGCTACCACGATACTGGAAGCATAGATAAAGCCTTGACCACCTGAAATCTTGTCATCTGGGTCAAACATGTCCTGGCTGGCATAGGTATGGTTGGTACACACAAGTCCTACATTATAACTACCAAACATATTTACACAGTTACGAACCAATGCGGTAAGTGCTTTGGGTTTACGACCCAAGTCGCCCTTCATTTCGCCTGCATCAAACTGGTTCACATCAGTAGGGGTCAACAACATGCCCAAGCTGTCAATAATAAACATGACCTTAGGACGCTCTCCGTCTGGCAGTGCTTTGTAGTCACTCATAAAGGTGCTAATGGTCTTGGCCACATCATCAATCATGGCCATCGATAATTTGAGTAACTTGTCTTCGCTGGTGTCAACACCAAGTGCCTTGAGCCAATCCTCGTCAAGAGCATTTTCACTGTCAATCAACACAACAAAGATACCTTGTTCTTGCGCATTGCGGGCAATGTTACCAGAACAGATATAGCTCTTGCCTGCACCAGACTCGCCGGCAAATACTGTAACTTTGCCTAGCGGAATACCCTTGTTGAAATCGCCCGAGATCAAATAGTTTAAGGCAAAGTTGCCGGTTGAGATCCAGTCAGTAGGATCGTTAAATCCGATACTGAGTCCGTCAATGCTCTTGGTAATTTCCTTGCGGAACTTTGATACGTCAAATGGTTTTGCCATGTTTACTTTCCTTCTTTAAGTTTGTATAATTCTGTAAAAATCTTACTGCTGTCTACTCCACGTCGTTGATCCATTACGGCTAATTTATTAAAAGAATTTGATAAATTTTTCTCAAACGGTTGTTCTATATAGTGTAACATGTTACGGTAACTGTCCTCAAGCAAGTAACCAGGTTGTTCGGCAATGCGTGATTCCAATTTAGTCTTTAACAAGTTTAACACACTTTCTGGTAAATGTCTAACGTTTAGGTATTCCGGAGTCAATAGTGCACCAATTATAAAGCTGTTGTTGTGGAATCCTTGATCTTTAAGATAATCCACGCAATCAAATACTGTGTCATAATTTAGTAAGAACCACAACATGTTGAAACTTATCTTGTGATTCAGTTGTTGTATATGTTTTAAATTTTCCAAAAACTCAGGCCAGCGATGACCAAATCTTATGTATTCAAATTCGTTGCCTTGAGTTTCTACACTCACAGTCCAATGCACATTTTTAAACTGGCATACTGCCTCAAATACTCCGGTATCAACCTTGGTAAGGTTAGTGTTTATCCTTAAATTCACATCAGGATTTAATTTTGACAGGAGCTCCAAATTCTGTTTCATCAACAAGGGCTCACCACCGGCCAAATAAACATGTTTGAGATTGGCCGCATTGCGATAAATGTATTCTTGAAACCGGGCAGTTTGTTCATCAGTTGGCGTTGCAATTTTGATGTCCAATTCATTGGCCAAACGGCTACTGAATTCTGGACTACAATAAACACAGGCCAGATTGCATAGGTTGGTCCAACGCACATCAATAGTTTGCAACTCGTGATTTCCAGGACGATATGTGTCTAAAGAATTCTTTTTAAATTCTCTTATATAAAAAATCCTATCACTGATGATATCAAATCCTTTTTTGCCGTGCTCTAATTCGTAACAGGTGTGACACCCAGCAGCCGGTTGACCATTCAAGATATTTTGTTGTTTGGTCCGATTGATGTCACCTAGCACAATTTCTTCAATGGGATGGTCTTGTATGTTGCCCAGGGTTCCTACCGCTTGATCACTGCGGATACAGTTTTTTACTCGTCCGTCAAAGTTATACATAAGTCCTGTCCAGGGCATGGGACAAAAATACGGATTAGTCAGGACATCTTTGGGCGTCATTGTGGTCCTAGACTGATTTCTGGAATTTTAAGATCATTGCGTTCGGCCATATCAAATAGGTCCAGCAAGGTTCTAGCCCAATTGGCCGTGTCGGCTGCTGGCGGCACAGTTTTGTCAGGACTGGTGGCTATGTTGCCAGGTCTGACCAAGACCAACTTTACACCGGTCCGGCGATGCCGTAGCTGAACCACGGCCTGTTCCAGTGTGACTTTTTGTAGGCGATAATGATCCATGTCTAGGCTGTCAAAACCTGACACCGGTTCCTGGGTCATCTGAGTGCTGATAACTATAATTTTTTTTCCAGTTCCGCGCCAACGTCGTGCCATTTCAAACAGCAATTCGGTCTGTGCATATCCGGCTTGAGCATTGTTTACAAATACATCACAAGGTTCAATCTGATCGCAAATTTTAGGAGTGTTACGTATGTTGTTGCCTTCTCGTTGACTGAGTCCTACTATTTCATGTCCATCCAGCAGGTATTCTTCAGCCAAGGCCTTTCCAATGCCAGCGGTGTGACCAGTGATTGCTATCTTCATATCATATCTCTCAATTGTTTTTGTTTTCGTATGTATGCATCAAAAGCCTCAGTGTCTGGGTTATTGACGTCCAACTCTGCTGGTTGTTTAAGATATGCGTAGGCATGATCAATACCGTGTTCTCGAGCAAAGGCCTGTATGTTGGGTAAGTCATCTACATTTAATCGACTGACTGTGGTCCAAAGATTCAGTTTGATCGGCATGGTTTTATACTGCATCAGATTTAAATAGAAAGTTTCCCACGGAATAGGCCAACGCATGAACTCATGAACCGGACCAATACCATCGCAACTGACTGTGACTGTGACTTCTATTCCGCGCTCGGCAATTTCTGTTAGCTCTTCCAATACAATGTTACAGTTGGTATTGAGTCTGAGTGTGCGTAGGTTTGGTGGCAAGTTGGCCAAGATGCGTTTGTAGTTTTTGCTGTAGCTGGGCTCGCCACCATTGATGTCTAGATGTCTGATGCGGTCTTGTGGCAGACTCCAAAAACCGGTGCTGTTATTCACTATGGGAAATACTGTTCCGGTCAACGCGCCAATGCGGGTGCTGAGATTTGGACCACAGGTCATGCAGGCAGCATTGCAGATATTATCTAACACACCGCCTACCTGAAGATAATCTGTTGTGGTTTCGGATTGATCCATGTTGATTGCATGTATTCGGATGCTGTCAACTGCTTGATTTTCGACTTCTTGGCAACGAACACATTCAGCAGGCCAAATATCTTGGGCAAATTTTTCCCGTATTTCTGTTAACCAATCACTGGTTTCTAGTTCGTCAAGAGATTGAAATCCTGGAGCATTGACCATGTGACCACAACGACTAACAGTGTTGTCAGGATTGAATCTTACAAAGTGATCAAGTCTTGGACAGTGCATAGGTTGGTTTTAAAATTTGTTGTGCGTAGCCGATCACATATTCATACGCCACAGGATCGGAATCTTTTATATGTTGTAGTAACTGTGTAAAGGTCATGCTTTGACCAATGCACTTAAACAACACAGTATCTATACGTTGATACATGTCGTTGTTTTTTATTTGTTTGATCTGATTCATCAATTCAGACGATACTGATTCTACTCCGGTTGGTTTTTCATTAAATCCAAGTGCAATAGATCCAATTGCATCCATGGATAAAAAATTTAATTGTGTATCAACATTCAAGTATCTTGCCAGGTTTAATAACCATGAAAATTGCAAACAGTAGTGACGATCCAAATACAAATAATTTTGAGCGAACCATCCTACTGTAGCAGGGTCAAGATCTGGTTGATTCCGTATAGTATGCTGTATAAATGTGTTGATTCCAGATATTAAACGCTCGCCAGGATCTCGTATGATTACATCGATTGATTTAAGTTTGGATATCTGTTGATTAAATCTAACTGGCCACTTGCTTTTTTCTCTAGCTACCAACAAGCTGGTGTGACCGTTTTTAAAAATAGGATAGACATACCGCTGTGAAGGTACGACTTCTATTACCTCACAGCGGTCTGGAAATACAATGCGATCTAAATGCGAAAGCATCTGTTACTGTTTCTGACGTGCCCGAATCATTGCCAAGATGTCCTGTGCCTTGTCACTGGATGGTTTGGCCTGAACTGGAGCACTAGCTACAGCAGGTTCGTCATCATCAAAGTCACTGGAGGCTGTCGCAACAGGTGCTGGTTTAGATACAGGTGTATCTTCGTCTGCATCTGCGGCCACTGCTGGAGCGGCTGTTGTTGCGGCACCTGCTGGAGCATTAACTCCGGCTGGGCGGAAGTAAGCACCCCAACGCTCAGTGTCGTAGCTTTGACCATCAACTGATGCTTCAAACATTTCTTTGATAACCTTGAGTTCAACATCACCTGGCTTCTTGGGCATGAACGTGCTCAAGTCAAATAGGCCATACTGTTCAATAGCCGCTTGTTCAGCTTCGGTAAGTGCTGTTTCTTTACGAGCCCATTTGCTTCCGTTGTAGTCAGCAAAGCCGCCTTTGCTTCCTTTTGAAATACGGAAGTCCAGGCCACGCAGGTAGTCAGTTGGCAATTCTTCCAACTCTGGATCCATTAAGGCACCTTTGATGGTGGTAAAGATCTGAGGACCAATGATGAATCTACGGATTGGATTCTCTGGAGTTTTGTCATCGCTGAGTGGATTTTCACGCACAAAGCCTTGGAAAATATAACTGCGTTTTTTCCAATACTTGCGACCCATTTCTTCCAAGCTCTTGTCTTTGAACCAAGTGCGAACTTCAGTTAGCACTGGGCAAGTCTCGCCCCACATTTCCACGCAAGGAACTTGAACATAGACCTGTTTGGATTCCATTTCACCCTTGATGCCATTGAATGGCAAACGGATCATGGCTCGTTCTTGCCAAAAGAATGTGTTTTTGGTATTGCCGTCTGGTAGGAAGCGTAGTGTGGCACTTGCGCCTTCTTCCATGTTCCAGTGTGGGTAAATTGCGGAGTCACCGCCTGTAGAGTTACCACCGCCTTGTTTTGATTCGCTAGCGGCCAATCGTGCGCGAATTTCTGCTAAAGATGCCATAATAGTTGCCTTTCAAGTTTTATGGTTGTTGCCTATCTAAATGTTTAGATGTTACGTTGCTTGCCTAGTTATTATACACAGCTAGGTCTGTGTTTGCAACCTAGAACGGCAAGTTGTTTTGCCTTTCTAGTGTGTTTATTTATCTACTGTGTGATCTTTGACCAAGATTTATTCAGATCCGGCCAAGCCGCCTACAGCAGCATCACTGAATGGATTGCGACCATACACATCAGTATCGCGGATCTTTCGATGACCTTTGATACCGGCCTTGTAGTCTTCGGCTTCGTCTTCATCTGGAGGCACAAAGTTATCATACTTGTCTGAATCAGTAAAGTCTACCAGAGATTTGGTCTTGGGTTCAATTTTATCATCAATTTCCGCAATTGGTGGTAGGAAACCAGATTTTGGTAGAAAACGATCCATGGACGGAAAGGTACCTGACGGCGCAGGAGTAGGTCTAGGAGCAAGACC
>Ga0208253_1000341_pt1 | contig 20412 bp, 5 predicted proteins | sample CryBogCBE10Oct08_FD_184573 | JGI IMG/M metagenome (GOLD analysis project Ga0208253, IMG submission 184573) | Freshwater microbial communities from Crystal Bog, Wisconsin, USA - CBE10Oct08 (SPAdes) | ecosystem: Environmental > Aquatic > Freshwater > Lake | place: Crystal Bog, Wisconsin, USA...
TGAGGAATCTCTGCGTCTCCCTTGAGGAATCTCTGCGTCTCCCTTGAGGAATCTCTGCGTCTCCCTTGAGGAATCTCTGCGTCTCCCTTGAGGAATCTCTGCGTCTCCCTTGAGGAATCTCTGCGTCTCCCTTGAGGAATCTCTGCGTCTCCCTTGAGGAATCTCTGCGTCTCCCTTGAGGAATCTCTGCGTCTCCCTTGAGGAATCTCTGCGTCTCCCTTGAGGAATCTCTGCGTCTCCCTTGAGGAATCTCTGCGTCTCCCTTGAGGAATCTCTGCGTCGCTTGCAACCAAATAACTATATAATTTCTAGAAATCTCTGGTAAACACCGATTCAAAAAAGCTGTATCGCATGTATCAAGTTGCAAATAGGCTTGTGGGATTTTCTCACTGGTCAATCCAAGAAACCGATGCTTGGATTTTAAAAGATATTGCTGTTTGGGGTATTTGGCATTGTAGATGAATCCTGAGCAATTCGCCAACTGTGAGAGTTTTCGTTTCTCTTGACTTGTTGGAAAGGCCCTCGTTTTCACACCATAAATTGCCATACGTCTACCGGTATCTAAAAAAACAGTGTATGTCAATACACTTTTATAAATAAGAGAGATAGTACTGAGGAGATATAAAAGATTAGTTTATTGAAGATAAGACATGCTACGTAGTACATCTTTAAAAAATTTATACAGCCCGTATTTCGCAGTAAAAGATAAAAATATTTCGAATTAACAAAAAAGTAGGACAGAACGGCTTCTCTGCCACTTTAAATTTAGAGTATGAGAGGATAGACAAAATTATGACGCAAATAGTACGGAGCACTCGTGTTAGAGTGGCATTTGAATGCCAGCATTGAATTTAAACGCAGAACAAATGAAATCGATTTAGACATTTAGGAATTATTACGGCGGTTCATAATTAATCAGCAATTTTTATTTATTAAAAAATAAAATACACTCTAGAGATTGAGCTTTTCCTTTTTTTATAATTTGGATCAATTCATTCTCGCTTAAAAAATGAATTTTTATTAAATTATTTTTTTTGAACGAATTGGAGTCATTTCTAGTTGAGTGAAAAAAGAACAGTATAAAAAAACTGCCATGGAAAAAAAAGAAATTTTGATTTGAAACTCATTACTTCAAAGATATTTTTTAGTCAACAAGTTAATGAAAAAAGTAAGTAAATTAATATAAAAGTTGAGGATGAGTTACGAATAGTAAAAAAAATTGAGGCAAGGACACCCCTTAGATTTGCAGATTGAAGTTCTTTTGAGGCCTTGCTAGCGGGAGAACTCAAAGTGGATCGGGAAATGTACTCTTTAATTGTTTTTTTGCACCTCGAGGGGTTTTTTGCAAGTGCTCAGATAGAAAGGGATAACGCATTTGAACTACACTTACAAAATTAAGTGAGAAAATTTAAACATTTTTAATGATATTTTTGTTCTCATCACAACTCAATGATTCGTGGTTCGATGCTGTCTCTATGTAGCGAGGACTTAAGGATGAGCGTTTTCTTTTTCTTCCATGGGTTTTAAGTTGGTGCTTATGATTGTGTGACTATCTGTTTCTTGATACCTTTTGCTAGGTCGTAAGGTGTGCTCCACCAGTATTTTTATGTTTTTTTTAAGAAATCGGACCAGTTGATGGGTGACGTATTTATTGAGTTTACTGTAAATGCTGAATTTCAACGTTTTATTTTTTACGAAGGTATCGATTGCGATCATGTAAGTATCTTGATTCGAGGAATGGATGCTAACTCCGCTGTTCTCATCTACGATTTGCCAGGGTTCATGTTCTGATAATGTGATTTCATCTTCAAATGAACCCAGGTAGCTGAATCTTAGTTGAGGTAAGGGTGGACTTTGGTACCCGAAGAGTGGACCATAACCGATTCCGTTATGCGGAATTTGTTGCAATATTTTCTTAGTTTTAAGCAGATTTTTATTTGTATCCTGTTGATGCTCTAGTCGAACAGGATACATAGTTGTAAACCAGCCTACTTGCCGAGTGATATTGAGTCTAGGCTCGATGTTCTCTTTTCCGTGATTTTCTATAACGATGTGATTTACCTGATTTCCTGTCAACTCACTCAGTGAGGCTGCTAAAGCCGTCAAGAGAAGATCCTGAATCTGTGTCCCGTAGGCTTCATGGCAGTCTTTTAAAAGTTTGAGTGTTTCTCCTGTGGTGTACGAGAAGGATGAGAAATTGAATCCTTCTTGGGGCTCTATCCATTCATGGATGATGCTATGATGATCGTAATCCTTGAGAACATTTTCCCAATAAGTCTTCTCGGAAGCATGGGTTCTTCCGTAGTTTGCAACGGCTTGTGTCCATTGACGGTAACTGCTTTTCTTCGGTTCAAGGGCATGCCCATGGTATAGGGATTTTAAGTCTTCTAAAAGTATCATGCAGCTTCGTTCATCGACGACTAAGTGATGAATGGCAATATGAAGGCGGGCACTTCCATCTGCGTATCCATGAACGTAGCTGATACTGAAGATAGGACCATGTTCGAGATCAAATTGATTTTGCCACTTTGTAAATTTTTTATTAATAGTTTTCGCAAAGCATTTATTAATATCTTGATTTGTTTCACTTTGTATTTCACGAATATTCCATACTTTAAGTTCAGCTGATTGAACAGAATTATCATAAACTTGGACATAGCTTCCATCGGATTTTTTATAGTACCTCAATTGTAAATTATCATGGTATTCTACGAGCTTGATAACGCTTGCTTGTAATTGCTCGAAATCAAGTTCTGGAGTTTTTACTAAAAAAGAATGATTCCAGTGATTTTCTCTTTTGAATTTTTTTTCAAAGAACCATTTTTGAATAGGAAGTAAAGGCACCTCTCCTTCTAATCGAGCTTTTTCTTTGAGAATCTCTTGAGTGTCGTTTTTCAGAGTGAAGGCAATGTGTTCGCAGAGTTGCTCGATAGTTTCGGTGTTAAAAATATCTTTGACATGGATCTTTAATCCTAATCGTTTTCTCATGCGACTGATGAGTTGAATGGCGATCGTGTCATCTCCCCCAAGTTTCAAGAAAGGATCTCGAACTCCGATTTGATCTACTGGTACATGGAGTACCTCGGCCCAGATCTCACGGATCTGACTTTCCATCTCATTTCTTGGAGCTAAGTAGGTTTCTGTAGGGGAGCATGAAACTTCAGGAAGTGAATTTTCATCGAAAGTTCTGTTTCCCTGGTAGGGTAGTTTTTTCAAATGCACCAAATTATTTGGCACGAGGTGCTCAGGCAACTCTTTCTGAAGATGCTTAATTAATTCATTTTTTTCATACTTTTTTTCTGATACATAATAGCCTGTGAGTGGTTCAGTGAATGTTTCTGGATGTTCTTTTGGTAATACCAGTGCTTGCTTGATTCCTTCGTACTTTTCAAGTGCTGCTTCTATGGTCTTAAATTCACTGAAATCTGTTTGGAGATCAGAATGATGAAATTCAATTGATTTAGTGGTTCCGTTTGGAAGCCATCTAGCTAAGTCTCCCGTTTGATAAATTCTTGCATTTTTTCCTGCTTTTTTCTCTTCTTCCGTTTGAAATGGATTGGCAATGAATTTCTTTGAAGTAAGTGCTTCTTGTTGAAAATAGCCTCGAGCCAATCCTAGTCCACCTAAGTATAATGTGCCTATGGCACCTTGAGGAATGGGATTTAAGTCCTCGTCTGTGATATAGTACTTGGTATTTTGAAGACGATGGGTAGTAGTTTCTTTATTTTTATAAATATAGATACTTGAAGCTATGGTTCCTTCGATTATTCCGTCAATATGGATGATTTCTGTGCCGGTACAGGTATAAAAATCAAAAATCTTGGAATCTATTTTTTTTCCAACGACTACTAATACTTTTACATCAAGTTTACTGTCCAAAGATAGAAGCGATGCCGGAATCCATGCAAGATCGATTTTTTGATATTGAATATAAGAATTTAATGATTTCAAATCTTTTTTCAGAGATGCATCGGTAATGTGTAAAACATGTCCGTGACAAAGAGCTGTAAAAATTTCAGCTAGATGCAAATCCCATGCATGGTGCGAAAAGCATAGCATATGCTTTTTTGTTGAATTTTCTTTGGGTTGATAAATTTTTTCAAATACTTCTGTTAAATGAAGGATCCCTCGGTGTTCTAGCATGACTCCTTGAGTATTGCCCATCTTGTCTTTGGTATACATCATGCATGCTAAATCGGATGGATTGATTTTTATCTGGGGGTTTGAGGGTGAGTACTGAGTTAATTGAGATTGAAATTGGATATTATCTATGATGATCATAGATGTACTTTTGAAGTTTTTGAAAATACTATCTGATGAAAAAAAAGAAGCATGGATTTCATCGGTAAGGATCACCGAAGCTTGTGTGTCTTGCAGGATAAAATGTATGTGTTCTTGAGAAGAATTAGGATCTATAGGAACGTAACCGCAGCCTACTTTTAAAGTAGCAAGTATGGCAAGGAGCATTACATCGCTTTTTTCCAATAACAGGCATACTGGCATTTCTGATGTCACAAGGTTTTTTTCCAGCATATAATGCGCTAGTTGATTGGCCCTTTGATTGAGTTCTTGATAGGTCCATACATTTTTTTGTGAAATAATGGCGATGCCCATTTTTTCTTCTTGTTTTTCAAACACACTAGGCACTGTTTGATCGATCAGAGAGTCTTGATCTGTTGCATTCCAATCATAGAGGATGCGTTGACTTTGTTCTTCAGACAGATAACGTAAGTTTTTTTCAAGCATCTCCGATTGAGTTGCAATTTGTTCTAGTAAAATTTTTGCAAGCACTATGCAGTCTTCAACCCATGGCTTCTGGATGAGTTCCCCTGCATAATTTATTTGAAAAATCAGGTGATCAGTTTTTTCGTAAGCTATGAGCACGATGGGATAATCAGTTCTTTCAACTGATTCTTGAACGTTGATTTTTAACCTATTTTTGTGTTGCTGATTGATGCTATCTTGTTGGTAGATGAATAAGCTATCAAATAAACGTTCTTTCTTTTGGTGAAGTGTGGCTGAGTTTGGATGACTTCTTCTGTCCATCTCGTGAATTTGCTTTTCAATATCCTCAATTACTTTGATAATTCGCATGTTTTTTTTATGATTTACAAATAATGGCAAGGCATTGCTATAAAGTCCAACAGAACTTCCAAGCTTTTCAAGAGGGAGATGACGCCCCGAAAGAGTAATTCCAACGGTAGTTTGTTCCGCGTGACCATAAATACTTAAGATTTTATGCCACACATAAAGTAAGCTTGCCTGCAAGCTTACTGCTTTTTTCTGGCTGAGCTCTTTGAGATCTTCATAAAGCTTTCCTTCTATCTTAAGTCTTTCTTGTTGGGTTTCCTTCATTTGTCGAAAATCTTTAAGATGTTTTTGAGTCGATTTCAAGAATTTGCTGAGGATGGGTTTTTCTTGAATTTTGCTCAGATAATGATCCCAATAGTCTTGATACAAGTGGGGATGATTTTGAAGGTATTGCTGCGTGGTTTCGTAGGTGTGGTCTATCGCTAGTTCTTGTGTAGGCCTTTGATTTTTAAGTTTTAAATAAGTACTGTGAATGAAGTCAAGTAGGATGGCAACGCTTAAAGAGTCCATGATGGCAGGATGGTAGCTCAACAAGCAGGTGAAAAGTTTTTTGCTTTGCTTGATCAGGTGCACTCGAAATAAGCTCCCTTGATCAAGCTCATAATCATCCTGACGGTCTTTTTCTTGAATTTTTTGAATGCTTAAGTTTTGGATAGCTAGATCTGGTTCGGAGCTCAGATCGATTGATGTCCAATGAAGATCGCCTTCTTGATCAATCATTTGGACTAATTGTTCATCCCATGCAAATCTCAATCGTAAACTTGGATATTTTTTTTGCGCGTATTTCCAGGTTTCTTTGAATATCTGAGGATCCAAGCAATACTGGTATTGCCAAATGATTTGAGCACAATAAAGATCGTCGTGTTTTTCGTTAAGTGTGTCATAAATGAATTTCTTTTGGAGACTATTAGCAATATAAACGCTTTTTATTTCTTTCTTTCTCTGAAGTTGTTCTAAATATTCAAAACTAATAATATGATGGATGTCGCTTAGGGTGAGATACTTTCTGTTAAGATTTAAAAGGTAGTTTATAGTTTCTTTTAATCTTTTCTTAAATATTTTTCCTAGTTGAATGGTTGCGTTTCTGTTCAATTTACTTATTATATTAAAAGTAAGTCTTTTGCTTACTACGTCGCCATGGATTCTAACGAGGTAAGGATCTTCATTACAAAGAGCTGAGTTTCTTCCGCAGGTTTCATCTGTAATTTTCCAATATTCCTTATTTTTTAAGTTGACGCTTTTTTCAAGCTGACCAATGTAATTAAAATACACTTGAGGCATAGATTCTGAGTGGTATCCGAAAAGTGCGCCATACCCGATTCCTTCATGTGGAATTTCTTTTAATCTTTCTTTTGTTTTGCTAAGATTTTCGCCTAGGTCTTTATGGTATTCTAGACGAACCGGATGCATTGTTGTGAACCAACCTACTTGGCAAGTTACATCGATCTGAGGATCAATATTCTCTCTTCCATGACCTTCGCGCATGATAAAATTTACGTCATTACCTGTAAAATCGGAAAGTGTTGATCCTAAAGCTGTAAGAAAAATATCATTGATCTTGGTGTCGTAGGCTTCATGGCAATCTCTTAAAAGCTTGTTGGTTTCTTCTGGGTTGAATGAGAGCCTTGAGTTATAACTGAATCCTTCTAAATCAGATAAATGATTCAGGGAAGTATCTGGATGATAATCCTTTAAGACATCATTCCAATAATTTTTCTCAGAAGCGTGATTCTTCCCATATTCTAAAACAGTTTCTGCCCATTGGCGGTAGCTACTTCCTTGAGGTTCGCAAGGTATTTCTTGATAAAAACGTTGCAGGCTTTCTACTAATATTCTTAGACTCATGGCGTCTGCTATTAAGTTATGGATAACGCAATGAAGTCGAGCACTTCCATCAGCATATCCGTCAACATAACCAATATGAAATAGGGGCCCATTTTTAAGGTCAAAATTATCTTGCCATTGGTTGTATTTTTCATTGATTTTTTTTATTAATGCTTTATTCATCTCTTCGATCGGTCCGTCTTGTGTTTCAGCAAGATGCCAGACTTTGACTCGGGGGGCTTGGGCAAAACTATCATAAAATTGGGTAGTACTTCCGTCGTCATTGCTTGTATATCTTAAGTGAAGACTATTATAATAATCCACCAGTTTAATAACACTTGCTTGTAATTTTTGGATATCAAGTTTTGGGGTTTTTATCATCAAACATTGATTCCAGTGATTTTTGTTTGTAAATTTTCTGTCAAAAAACCATTTTTGAATAGGAAGTAAGGGTGCGGGTCCTGTCAGACGATCTGGTTCTGTCTTTATTTCTAAAATATTCTTTTGATGGACTAACTGAGAAAGGAACTCATGGTACAATTTCTCGATACTTCTGCAATGAAGGATATCCTTGCTGTGAATGTTCCAGCCCAATTTCTTCCTGATACGATTTGCGATTTGAATGCTTAAAATACTATCTCCACCCAGTCTCAGGAAATCCTCTTGGAGGGCTATTTGATCGACGGATAAACCCAGGACTTCAGCCCAGATAGAACAGATCTGCGTTTGTATTTCATTTTTCGGTATATAGTTCTGATCCTTGAAGTAGGGAGCTTCAGGGAGGGCATTTAGATCTATATTTTCAGTTGGATCAAGCGGTAGTGTTTTTAGGTGCACGCATAGAGGGGGCAGGATATCCTCAGGAAGATATTGTTGCAGGTAGGTGAGCAGATCTTTTTCCTTTTGATTTTCGTCTGATACATAGTAGGCAACGAGGTGTTTTTGAGTCAGTGCTCCTGAGTCATCGGGGTGTCTTTGGGCAACTACGATACCCTGTTTGATTCCCGGATAGGTTTCAAGAGCTGCTTGTATTGACTTTAAGTCTAGAACGTAGTCGCCTATTTGAGCTTGGAATCTCCCGTGGGGGAGGTATTCTAGGGTTCCGTTGGTCAACTGTCTTGCTATTTCCCCTGTTCGATACAGCCTTCCATTTTTTTTTGCTTTTTTTTCTTCCTCTGTTTGAAAGGCATTGGTGATGAATTTCTCGGATGTTAAGGCCTCTTCCTGGAAATACCCTCGTGCTAATCCCGCTCCTCCTAGGTACAGCAATCCGATGGCGCCCGCGGGTAGTGCTTTGAGGTGTTCATTGAGGATATAGTACTTGGTATTTTGTAGGGGTAAAGCAATGAGGCTTGTTTCGTTTTTTTGGTAACGTTGGACCATAGCTACACCGGATGTTTCTAATGTCCCATGAACCCGAATGACTTCTATGCCAAGATTGGTATAAAAATCAAAGACAGGGGGATTGTTTTCGGTGACCACTAATACCTTACAGCTCAGATCTAGCTTCAAAGATAGAATTTCTGAGGGAATGCATGCAAGATAAATATTCTTATGCTTGATGTAGTCCTTGAGTGTTAACGGATCTTTTTTGATGTATAGATCTGCTATATGTAAGGTGTGCCCATAGCAAATCGTCGTTAGAATTTCCCACACATGAATACCAAAAACCTTGGTTCCCACCCATAAAACATTCTGAAGGATGTTGCTTTCTTTGAGTTGGGTTATTTTTCCAAGGATGTCGATAGCATGCACAATATTGAGATGTTCGAGCATTACTCCTGGAAGTTGATGGTCTGTTTCTAAGCAATAGAGAATCGCAGCTAAACTAAATCTACTTGATTCAATCGTGGGATTGGTTTCAGAACTGTGAAGTAATTGAGTTTGAAGACTTGAGGAATCAAGGACTACCACCACACGAGGAGCGTCTGCTTTTTTGAGAAAATCTTTTGATTGTAAAAATAGATGATTTTTATGGTCGGTAAGGATGACTGGAGCTTGAGTGTCTTGAAGGATCCATCCGATGTGTTCTTCCGAGGAATCAGGAGCTAAAGAAACGCAAGCAAATCCTGCCTTCCACGTTGCAAGAATAGCAATCAGTGACCATACACTTTTTTCTAATAAGAGGCAAAGCGGTGTTTCAGGTGGCATACGGTAGACGTTGATGAGATAATTTGCCAGGCGATTGGCTTTTTCATTCACTTCCCGGTAGGTCCATGGAATTTTTTGATCAATTGCTGCAATGGCATCAGGGGTTTTTTGCACTTGTGCTTCAAACAGACCATGAATTGTTTGTTCGTTCAGAGTATTTTCTGTTGCATTTTCATTGTAGTGGATACGCTGACTTTGTTCAGCAGGAAGATAGCTTAAGTTTTTTTCAAGCTGTTTGGGGCTAAGGACGATTTGTTCTACTAAAAATTTGACAAGGTCTAGCAAGTCCTTCATGGGTTTCTCTTGAAAGAGCTCTCCAGGATAGTGCAGTTGAAAGAGTAAGTGATCGATCGATTCATCAACCGTGACGACGAATGGGCAATCAGGTTTTTTGATGAATCTGGGAAGGCTCATTTTTAAATTATGCCTGGAACTTTCCCTCATCATGTAAGGCTCATGATAAATGAAGATGCTGTCAAACAAACGTTCTCCTTGTTTTTGGAGTGCTTCTAAGTTGAGCGTGTTTCTTGTATGCATTTCCTGGATTTGATCTTGGATCATTCGAATGGAGTCTATGATACGAGTTGAATTTTTGGGATTGACGAATAGGGGTAGAATGCCTGTGTAAGCTCCTACAGATGTTTTGATTCCCGGGATATCAAGTGCGCGGTATGAGACAGCAACCCCTATCACGCTTTGTTGGGTATGGCTATACAGGCTGAGTGCTTGATGCCACGCGTATTGTAAGATGGCACTTAAGGGAAGGTCAGTTTCATCACTGAGGAGCTGGATCTCTTGATAAAGCTTTCCCTGAATTTTGAATGCTTTTTTGCATGGATCGCTGATGTTTCCGTATGTATGAAGCTTAGTTTGCTGATGATTAAATTTTAATAATGGACTGAAATCAGGTCTTTCTCCCATCTGGGATAGGTAGCCATTCCAATACGCTTGATGGGTATTTCGATGGTCTAGAAGGTATTTTTGCAGGTTCTCATAAGTGTAATCCGGTATTGCTTCACCTAATTTTGTGTTCAGGTTCAAGTAGATGGCATGAATTTCTTCTAGAAGCAGAGAGACGCTTGATCTGTCAAGGATGCTTTGATGGTAACTGAACAAGCATGTGAAAAGATCTTTTTTTTGTTCAATAAGGTATACTCGAAACAAGCTTCCTTCATCGAGTTTGTAGCATTCGTTACGATCTTCTTGTTGCAGTTTTTCGAGAGCTAAGTTTTGATCCGATAGATCGTAAGTATCGCTGAGATTGATTTCTTTCCAATGTAAAGTACCTTCTTGATCGATGATTTGCGTCCATGGATCATTCCAGGACAGCCTCAGTCGTAAACTGGGAAATTTTTTTTGTGCATGGCTCCAGGCCTGCCTGAGTCTGGGAGCCTCTATTGGCCAGTGGTATTGCCAGATGACCTGAATGGTTTCATCTTTTTTAACTTCATGAATCGCATCGTAGATGAGGCCTCGCTGAAGATCATTGACAAGATAGATTCCTTGGATTTCTTTTTTTTCTTGAATTTGGTCTAAGTACGAAGCGGGAATCATAAAATGAGTATCTGTTGGGGTGAGGTAAGTTCTGCTGAGATTCAAAGTATGATGGAGAATCTTTTTAAGGTTTTGTTCGAATACTTCGGCAAGTTCAGTGATCGAGGCTTGATGAAGTTTGCCACTTACATCGAATGTTAATTTTCCATGGATGAGAGATCCATGGATGCTAACGGTATAAGGGTCTTCAGAAGTAGCAATTTTCTTGCCGCTTGGTTCATCGGTAATTTTCCAAAAGTCTTCAGAAGTTTTTTGTTCCCATATATCTACGTAGCTCAAGCGCACTTGTGGCATGAGTTCCGTATGGTACCCGAAGAGTGGTCCGTAACCGATTGCGTGATTCGGAATCTGCCTTAAGGTTTTTTTGATGCTATCAATATTTTTTGCTAGATCTGATTGATTTTCTAAACGCACGGGATACCATATGGTAAACCATCCTATTTGCGTAGTCAGATCGAGACTGTCCTCGATCTCTCTTGCGTCGTTTTCAATTACGATATGATTTACACAGTTTCCAGTTAGATGATGAAGGCATTGGCTTAAAGCCGTAAGTAAGATTTCGTCAAACTTCGTATGGTACGCCTGATGGCACTTATGGAAAAGATGGTCTGTTTCTTCTTGGTTCAGTGACACTTTTGCAAAGAAAGTGCGTTTTTTGGGATCTTTTAAGCCATGAAATGAAGTTTTAGGATCATAATCTTTCAGGACTTTTTCCCAGTAAAGTTTTTCAGATGGATGGTTTTTTTTATACTGATCAAGCAGTTGTGTCCATGCGTTGTAGTTATTTTTTTTAGGTATTAAAGTATTCCCCTGGTAAAGCGTTTTTAAATCCTCGATTAATATTTTTAAGCTTCTTGCATCAGCTGCTAATTGATGAACGGCAATATGAAGTCTTGCGCTTTCATCCGGATAACCCTCGATATATCCAACGCTTAAAATGGGTCCCGTTTCAAGATCAAATACATCTTGCCATTGGATAAATTTTTCGTTGATCTTTTTGGCTAAGGGTTCATTGATTTCTTGGATGGGTTCTTTTTGTATCTCACGAAGATCCCATGTTTGGATTTTATTAGATTCAATAGAAAGAGTATGATATGGGGTAAAGTTTCCATCGATATTTCTTTGGTACCTCAAACGCAGACTATCATGGTAATTGACCAGTTGAACGAGGCTTGCTTGTAATGATTCTAAATGCAGTTTGGATGTTTTAATCACCAAGGATTGATTCGAACGATTAGCGCTTTCAAAGCTCCTTTCAAAAAACCAGTTTTGAATAGGCATTAAAGGTGTTTTTAGCGGATTTTGCTTGGCCTCCAAGCTCTTATTTTCATGAGTAACTTCTAAAAGTACGTGATGGTAGCATCGTTCAATGTTTCTTTCCTGAAAGATGGCTTTGAAGCTGATTTTTACGCCGAGTTTTTTTCGCATCAAGATCACAAGTTTCCTACTTTGACTGGTATTTCCTCCCAGTTTGAAGAAATCATCTCGTATGCCTACTTGACTCATCGGTAAATTGAGAATCTCAGCCCAGATTTCACAGAGTTGTTTTTGTATCCTGTTTCTTGGAGCTACATAGCTCTTTCTGAAAAGAGATTCCCCCTCTAACTTTTCATCTACGTTCTTGGGTAAGTATTCACTAAGAGTGAGGTATTCGCTCTTTTCGTCGGACAACTCTTTTGCAGGGATCTGGTTCCAGTCTTTGATGATTGCTTGGCATTCTGAATCAGATACATACAATTGTTGGATCTTGGTTTCTTTTAGTTTGAAATTTTTTGAAATTTCAGAAAATTGACCGAGAATTTCTAAATAACTATGAATGAATTTATGAATGGTTTCTTTAGCATAAAGATTCAAATCATAATAAAAAATGCCCTTCACGATATTCTGGCTATCATCTAAAAAGGTGCTCAAATCACAGGAAATGATCTTAGCAATGGCTAGATTTCCTTGATAAGGTTTCAGGATACTTCCTGCTTGAGGTTCCAAGTGTTGCATACCAAACAGGATAAGAGAACGATGATCTTCATTCAGCTTGAGCGTTTCTTCGAGCTTCTCCCAGGGAAGTTCCTGACGCTTAACTTCAATGATTTCGCGATGCATCGATTGAATAAATTCATTTAATTCTGTTTCAGGATGGATTTTTTTTGCGATGACTGCAGTGTAAGTCAAGGGGCCGATGACATGGGTGCATGAGGCATGTACCATTGGCATTCCCAGCATGAGGTCCTTTTGACCCGTATAGCACCTTAAAAACAAATAATAGCCACTTAGAAGCACACTTACAAGGCTTACTTGTAGTTCTTGAGCAAGTGATCGTAATGCTAATGAGAGAGATTCTTCAATTTCAAACGGCACATTGCCCGCATACTGAAGGCAGTTGTGCCGAGGGTAGTCGGTGATTAAATGCACCATCTCGGTTGTTTCGAGTTTCTTTTTCCAATCCTTAAGAGATTTCTCTAGAGTTTCTTCTAAGTCATTTCTTTGCCACACCGAAAAATCTTTGTACTGGAAGATCTCAGGTATATCCAAAATCGCTTCTTCGCCTGCAAACTTTTTCAAATAATAGTGGTAGTGAGTTTCTAAATCCTGAACCCATAAGGAGATGGATCGGGTGTCAAAGGCTATAGGATGCACTAAGATATGCAATAAGGTTTTACTTTTGAAGTCAGCACTCAGATCTCCTGAAATTTCATAAAAAAAAACTCGAATTGGGTATTCTTGGGTCAAATCGTAAGGGCGTTTGCAGGATTCTTCAATCAGTAAGCTCAGTTCGTCGCTTCGACTTAAGTTGCAGGTTTTGATTTTTAAGAAGTACTCATCGGCATCTAAGACTTTCTGACTGACTCCTTCTTCATCTTCAATGAGGGTGGTTCTGAGAATTTGATGTCGATTCACGACGCTTTGAATACTTTTTTTTAAGATGTCTCGATTGGTTTCTTGAGGAATCTCAAAAATCATCGATTCAGGGATGCTGGCTGTTTCTTCATAGGTTTCTCTAAACCAAAGTCTTTCTTGTGCAAACGATAGTGCCTCTTGGCTTGAGTCCGTTCGATATATAAAATATCCACCTGGTCTGGGTATTTTATCCTTATTAAATTTATTTAGTTTTAAGAGGCGAACTATCTCTTTCTCGTACATCTTCAGAAGAGCTAAAAATTGAGTTTTTTTTTCAGTTTCTTGGTGCTGAATGTATTTTAATTGATCATCTTCCAGATAGACAAAAAAGTTATGTCTATTGAGCTCATAAATAAAATCAATTGTATTCATAAGAGACGCTCCTTCTTGTGAAACTTTTTAAAAGTGTTTTACGGCTGAAGGCATGAGAGGTCGAGCAATGACTCCTGGCTTCGTGAGATCCTCTTTTTTGGATGGCGAGAACAAGGTTTTTGGAGTCAACCAGGAGAGCGTTGAGTTCAGCGATCTTTTTATTGGATGAGAAGGGTTGTTCCTGAGATAGTGTCGGCCTCTTGATGCTGGAATCTTTTTTTATGAGCAAATCATGATCTGCTTGATTTCTCTCAGAGTGGATGGATCGATTTGACTCGATGCAGCAATAAAAAAATGGACAGAAATTTCTTAATGGTTGTAAGTAGGGAAGAAGCTTGGATGTACTTGGGTGATGGAGCGTTACCGTGCAGGGAAGAATGAACGGCAGTTCTTTTTTTTGATCATTGGAATCCAAAAATTCTGTTGTGCCAGCAACATTGCACAGAGTCTTCGTGTGAATTTGGCATGTTCCCTCTTGGGAAGTCATTGCTAGGAGAATAAGGCCAACTTGATACATCCTGATAGATCTCTCCGTTGATCATTGCACTGATGTCAGGGGTTAGTAATTGCATTCAAAAAACTAAACCCTTTCCCCATTTGAATCGTTCTAGTATAGCTAGCTCAGAATATCAAGGAAATCTTTTCAGTCTAAAGTTTTTTTTTGATACAAAGTAGTACTTCCTATCATTAAGCGCTCATTTCAAGCGGTTTTTTTTTAAGAAGAAAAACTATAAAATAAATTTTACTGAATTAATTTAAATTTACGCTATGCATTAGATATGAGTTTTATATTTTTCCTTGAAATGAGAGGAAATACGCTTTAGACTGAATGTTTCATTTTTTTGAAATAATTATCATTAGAATAATTAAGAGATCTCAAGATTTTTAACCACTGAATTTTGTTGCCTTTTAGAGTACAGTTGCTCATCTTGTCAGGGGTTACTCATATGACTTAAACGCAGGATCAGAGCTATTCGAGATGAATTCGCACAGCAGCCGAGTTTGTGTGATAATTTCCATGAACAGGGAGTTTGTCATTATGAAAGGCCTAGCAAAAACAACATTAATGGTTTATTTATTCAAGAAGTTTCTCGAACTGGCCAGAAGACTAGACATAAATTTATTGAGGTCCTTTTTATCGCGCTATGCGCGGTGATCAGTGGGTGTGAATGCTGGACCGAGATAGAAGATTACGGCCATCAAGGCAATGCTTAAGAGGTTTTTTAAGTCTCGAAGGTGGTATTTCTTCTCATGACACGTTGAGAAGGCTTTTTGTATTTAGATTTTGAGAGCTTTCAAAGAGTTTTTATCGACTGAACTGAGGAGGTAAAAGAAAGTCTTCGGTATCGAAAAAGATCAGCGTGGATGAAAAAATACTTCCGTGGAAGCTTCAATCGATCGAAATCAATTCAAGCGCTTCCTATGCTGAACGCTTGGTAAACGGGTGTGTCGATGTCCTTAGGTCAAGTGCCTAAGAGGAGAAATGAGATTACGGCCATTCCTGAGCTATTAGATCTACTCGATTTATGGGGCTGTTTGGTAAGTATCAATGCCAGACGGCCATTGCTCAAAAGGTGATCAAAAAGGGCCTGATGAAGCGACTGAGGAATTGTTTAGAAGAAGTTCCACACGAGAAAAAAATAAATTGCCTCAAAGCGAGCATACCGAAAAAAAAGAGAATCCACGGTGGAGATGAATCCAGATGCTCTCGGGTTCTTTATCTAGAAGAAGAGGTTGAGTTTTTTCCCAAGAAGTGGTCGGAAGCTCATGCGCTGATCAGATGGGAGTTTAGATGTGACGATGAAGGAGGATGGCGACATGGGCTGAAGAATCGGCCAAAAACTTTTCTTTTCCCAGGTAAATGGCTATCATGGATATTAGCTACCTAATGAAGGTTTTGTTTGCTGATCTGCCGTCCAAGTCATATGTGTAACCCCTGTCATCTTGTCAAGCATGGTCAGGGCAACGCTAAAAGATCCTTATCACTGAAAAAGATAAGTTTTTCAGGGCAAGATCATCCACAGTTTTTCATGACTATTCGTCTGAAAGTAATCTATTTTTATTTACTTAGGTCTTTCAGTAATGCAAGTCTCGAATGCCTTGCATTTGTGAAATGCGTTTTGCTCCGGCAGATCCGATTTGATTACGCACGAGATTCAAGTAGCTCATACCCTGCAACTTGGAAATGCTAGTTGCCCCCGCATCTGCGGTTTTATTGTAGCTGAGATCTAATGAGGTAATGCCTTGCATACGAGAAATGCTCTGTGCTCCTGCATCTCCGATGTTATTGTTGCTGAGATTCAAGGAGGTAACGCCTTGCATACGAGAAATGCTCTGTACCCCTGCATCTCCAATGTTGTTGTCGCTGAGATTCAAGCAGATTATACTTTCCAACCTGGAAATGCTAACTGCTCCCGCGGCTCCGATTTGATTACGGACGAGATTCAAGCAGCTTATACCCTGCAACCTGGAAATGCTAGCTGCTCCCGCATCTGCGATGTTATTGTAGCTAAGATCCAAAGAGATAATGCCTTGCATATGAGAAATGCTCTGTGCCTCCGCAGGTCCGATTTTATTGTTACTGAGATCTAAAGAGGTAATACCCTGCAACTTGGAAATGCTAGCTGTCCCCGGCAATTCAATGAAATTCCCGCTTAGAACCAAGGAGGTAATGTCTTGCATATGAGAAATACACTCTGCCCCCATAGGTCCTATGGAATTGCCTTGGAGATCCAAGAAGGTAATGCCTTGCATACGAGAAATGTACTCTGCCCCCGCAGGTCCAATGGAATTCGAGCGTAGAATTAAGGAGATCATGCCTTGCATACGAGAAATGCACTCTGCGCCCATAGCTCCTATGGAATTCCAGCTGAGATTCAAGTAGGTAATGCCTTGCAACTTGGAAATGCTAGCTGCTCCCGCATCTTCGATGTTATTGTAGCTAAGATCCAAGGAGGTAATACCTTGCATATGAGAAATACTCTGTGCCCCCGCATTTTCGATTAAATTCCATCGGAGATTCAAGCAGGTAATGCCCTGCATACGAGCAATGCTCATTGCTCCGGCAGCTCCGATGGAATTTCTGTTGAGATCCAAGGAGGTAATGCCCTGCATATGAGAAATGCTCATTGCCCCCGGATTTCTGATTTGATTGGAGCTGAGATCCAAGCTCGTAATTGCCTGCATTTGAGAAATGTGCTTTGCCCCGGATTCTCCTATTTGATTGGAGCTAAGATTTAAGTATTTGACTCCCTTCATTTGAGAAATATGCTTTGCTCCATCATTTCCTATTTGATTATTACGAAGATTTAAGCTTTCGATCTGCTGAATTTGAGAAACAAGAATCGCCTGTTCAGCTGTTATTTGCATGCTGCTAAGATCCAGATTTCTGATGTTATTAATATTCAAAGTTCTGATTTGCTTCATTTTAAAAATGTAACGAGCTCCAGGATTTCTTATTTGATTATCGTAGAGATTCAAAGCGATAATACCCTGCATTTTTGAAATCTGTTCTGCCCCAGCATCTCCGATTCCATTGAAATCAAGATTCAAGTCTTCGATCCCCTGCATGTGTGCGAGGTAAGAAGCTCCGGCATCTCCGATTTGATTTTCAGCAAGATTCAACGTTTCAATTCCTTGGATTTGGGCAATGTAGTAAACGTCTTCCCCCTGGATTTGGTTATGCTTGAGATTTAATCGTTTTATCCTGACTCTGGTGAGATTTATAGGTTTAAAGGAACCGATCTGATTATTGCTGAGGTTTAAAGTTTCAAGCCCCTGCATGGTAAGAATCTCCAGAAACCCGTCATTTGTTATTTGATTGTTCGGGAGATTTAACGTTTTGAGTCCTTGTATTCGAGTTATGGCAGACACGGCTAAGTCATCGATATGCTGATTTTCTAGAGTTAAACTTTCCAAATTGTTCAAATACGCAGCGTTCTCTAAAAACTGATGGACCGAGAGACTATTTCCATGAAGATTTTCAACGCAGTTCAGGGACAATTCCTTAAGACCCGGAGGAAGTCTCCTGAATAGCTCAGTATCTATTTTTGAATGTGAAATTTCTAATTTTTTGATACGTCGAACATTATTTTTTTGAAGAAATTCTGGAAGCTCGGCATTAGTTATGGTTGTCTCAAAAAGTCCTAGTTGAGTTGAAGAAGGTTCGGGGCTATGGTGCATGGCACGAGCAAAAGCGGCATAGTATAAAAAAGTTGCTACCGAAAAAACTCTCATGGTGCTCATCTGAAGTTCATTACTTCAAGGAGATTTTTTAATCAACTTTTTTCGCCTATTTTTGATTTTTTAGTGAAATTAAAATTATTTAACTAAATATTTTTAAAGGATTGATAATTTTTGCCTATGTGCTGAGTATTTTAACTGGTACTATTGTAAAATAGTTGATGGTAACTTTTTTTGCTTCTTGGGATGGTATGGCTTCATGCTTTCAGGGGAATGCTTTAAGTAACCTCGAGTTTTAAGTTTTTTTTAAATTTAATTAATTTATTTTGTGTGCCCGGCATACGTAAAACTAGTAGACGGAATGAGAGTTCCTGTCCCTGAAAGTAGGGAAGATTAAAATCAAGGGTGCTCAAAGAAACTCAATCAAGCTACCTGAAGAAGGAATAACGGTCTGAGGGATGTGGAATCTAAAAACAAAGGAAATCCTTTTTAATTCTATAGGTTCTATTGTTGAATAGTTTTTTTTGTCTATTCCTAGGATGCTATAAGCCTTGCATCGCAAGCGAAGTTGTGCGCCCGGTATGCGCAACTAGCTGGTGGAATACCAGTTTTGGCCCTGAAAGGAGGGAAGACCAAAATCAAGGGTGACCAAAGAAATCAAGTTGCCTGAGGAAGGAATAACGGTTTGACAGATGAGGGATCTGAAGAAAGATGAAGTCTGTGGCCCAAACGAAAGTGAAACTCTGTAAGGTAGGGTTCTGGAGTCGAGTAGCCATAATTATGAGGGCCCAAAATCCTTTTCAGGTCAAATCTAGATACTCGATGGTGTGATTTTTCGATCTCAAAGAATATACGTGTCGTGCGTATCATGTGCCGAAAATGTTTGATTTTTAGTGTCTTAGCAATCATCATTCCTAATTGGTTTGCAGTGAACAAATGGATTAAATTCACATGAAGAGCCGGATACGTGACCCGTAAGTCCGGTTCCGTGGTAAGTCGGCCCTCTTATTGGGGGCCACTTACCCGAGTCACTATTTTTTTTGCGATAAAAAAATTAACTAATTTGATTTAATTTGTTAGATCCGTAAATCTGAAAGATGCAGAGAAGAAAGGTGGAGAGCCCCGGCATCTGTGATTTGATTGCCGGTGAGAACCAAGGAGGAAAGACCCCTAAGAGAAGAAAGGTGGAGAGCCCCGGCATCTGTGATTTGATTGTATCCTAGATCCAAGGAGGAAAGACCCCTAAGAGAAGAAAGGTGGAGAGCCCCGGCATCTGTGATTTGATTGTATCCTAGATCCAAGGAGGAAAGACCCCTCAGAGAAGAAAGGTGGAGAGCCCCGGCATCTGTGATTAGATTGGATCTGAGAACCAAGGAGGAAAGACCCCTCAGAGAAGAAAGGTGGAGAGCCCCGGCATCTGTGATTAGATTGGATCTGAGAAACAAGGAGGAAAGACCCCGCAGAGAAGAAAGGTGGAGAGCCCCGGCATCTGTGATTTGATTGTGGAATAGATTCAAGGAGGAAAGACCCCTCAGAGAAGAAAGGTGGAGAGCCCCGGCATCTGTGATTTGATTGTATCCTAGATCCAAGGAGGAAAGACCCCTCAGAGAAGAAAGGTGGAGAGCCCCGGCATCTGTGATTTGATTGTATCCTAGATCCAAGGAGGAAAGACCCCGCAGAGAAGAAAGGTGGAGAGCCCCGGCATCTGTGATTTGATTGTATCCTAGATCCAAGGAGGAAAGACCCCTCAGAGAAGAAAGGTGGAGAGCCCCGGCATCTGTGATTTGATTGGATTTGAGATCCAAGGAGGAAAGACCCCGTAGAGAAGAAAGGTGGAGAGCACCCTCGTCTTTAATGTAATTCCAACTGAGATCCAAGGTGGTAAGACCCTGCATACGAGAAATATGAGCTGCTCCGGCTTCGCCTATTTTGTTGCGAGTAAAAAAAGTACCTCCGAGTTTTAAGGTGGTAAGACCTTGCATTTGAGAAATACTCTGAGCTCCTTCATCTGTAATGGAGTTTCCGCTGAGATCCAAGGAGGTGAGACTCTGCATCGTCGAAATGTGTCCTGCGCCAGCATCTCCTATCTGATTTTTAGCAAGGTTTAAGTGCTTGATGTTGGGTATGGTAGAAAGGTGGTGAGCTCCCACCTCTGTGATTTGATTTTCGCTGAGATTCAAGGTATTAAGACTCTGCATTGTTGAGATGTATTCTGTGCCAGTGTCTCCGATTTGATTTTTAGCAAGATTTAAGTGGGTAATGCCTGGCATGTTAGAAATGAGGAAGACTCCATCATCGTCAATCTGATTGTTGGAAAGATTTAATTCTTTCATTTTTTGCATG
>Ga0208253_1000342_pt1 | contig 20361 bp, 17 predicted proteins | sample CryBogCBE10Oct08_FD_184573 | JGI IMG/M metagenome (GOLD analysis project Ga0208253, IMG submission 184573) | Freshwater microbial communities from Crystal Bog, Wisconsin, USA - CBE10Oct08 (SPAdes) | ecosystem: Environmental > Aquatic > Freshwater > Lake | place: Crystal Bog, Wisconsin, USA...
CGACATCACTTAAGCTTTCTGCTTAAGCTGCCATGTCTACTCGCCCCCACTTTCTCTTTCAAATTATTCAACCCATTTTTCAAAGATCTGCTGTTTTCGTTTTTTTTTCCTTCACTCAACAGCGAGTCCTCATGCGTACCTAATTTTTAAAATCCTTGCAAGTTATTTTTTAAGGATTTTTTGTAATAAGTATTTTTCCCCTTTCTGAGTACACTTTTAAAAGTCCCTCTCCATCGCCTACGCGACCCTTGAAATGGTTTATGGGCTCAGGACCAAACGTTTGTGTCCAGTGACTTTGAGTAGCTATTTCAAATCCCAACCGAGCACTCCCCAAAAAACTCCAAACATCCAGGTAACTAGAAAAAAAAACCGGCAGCTCAAGAGTGATGTCTCCCCCAACGGACTCTAAAAAAACAACCTCTGATTGAGACCCCCAATGAGCAATCTGACCAAAGACAGAACCATCCCTACTTTTTCCTCCCAAGGAACCCCGAATCTGACGAAGGTCTACCGATGCGCTATCCACCTGATATTCAATTTTTCCAGTTAAAAATCGACCTTCTAGACTTCCGCGCAAAGAACTATAAACCTGATTCCCTTCAATCCGAGCAAGCTTAATTTTTCCTGTTTGCGTCTCCACGAAAATTGAGGAGCTTGAAACAAATCTAAGATCAAAATCGGCATCTTTCCCGACACAAGAAACGTCTGCCTGAACATTTCTCAGCGTAGAACTACACCCCCTGCAGACAACATCCAAACGACCACCTACGAGACCATCCACAAAAACAGAGCCCTGATTCGAACGCAAACTCAAGGTATTTTTCCAAGACTGAATAGAAACAACTGAATTTTTAGAACCAACATCAAGCTGCATCCACGCAGGAGCTTCAATCCTCATGTCGACTTGAAATGAATCTCTTGGAACAAGTGCCGGAACTTTAAAAAAAGACTGCTTGCCTGGCACCGGATTCTCAGAAATATCCCATGGCACCTGCGACCACTCTCTGATCTCCACTGCATCTTGGGGCTCCTCAATCTTAACCCCTAAAGATTCTAGCGTTTTCTCTTTAAGTAATCCTTTTTTATTTATTTTGAGCCGAATGTAAGGGCGCTCCCAACCTCTGATAAAAATATCGCCCCGTGCATTGGTAATCCGAAGCCTCTTCTTACTCGGCTCAACGGGAATTTTTTTTTCAAAAAAAACCTCATCACAAGAAACCGTTTTTGCCCAAACCAAAGTCATCCCTAAGAAAAGGAACCCAATCATCGTCCTGCCCCCTACGTGGGACTCTACCAAACCTTGGCAAGACCGCACTCTCAAAAACTCTTTATGGATCACAAAAGGCTAGAGGCAAGGCCCCCCAGGGGATAACCTTACTAATGCAATGCATTATTTCACCTATTCCCAAAAAAACCCCTGCTCACTACGAAGTTGACAAGCCATGTGAAAAATGATTGTATCATCCGCTGTTTACTCTGTGGTGACGTACCCAAATGGCTAAGGGAGCGGTTTGCAAAACCGTTTTTTTCCGGTTCGATTCCGGACGTCACCTCCAAACTACTTGCCGACAAAAATTATAAAAATCTAAGCCAAAAAACGGCATCGGGCAAAGTATGAAAATTTCCACGAGGCGAACACCGACCGAAACCCCTATTGGCCTACTGTGGATATCGATGCATGTCGCGTTTTAATGAGGAAGGAGATTCCGGCCAAACCTGGGCGTGACTACTGACAGACAAGGGAAATCAAGAAAATCCTCTGAGATCCCTCGAAAGCGGCTTTCGATCCGAGCATCTTAAAAAAGCACCACAATTATTCAAAAATCAGTAAGAGAACCCTACTGATGCATCCCTTGCCCCGATGCTGCTTGATATCGATTAATCAGCAACTATAGTAAGGGAATCCAGAGCAAATATTTTACCCATTAATAGAATTTATACATACATACCATTTAGGAAGAGTCAGAGGACGTTTTAGTTTACTTAAATAGCGTTTAAGTTCTTTTTTTGTGAGAGACACCCCAGTCTCATAGACTTTTTCAAGTACATGTACGACAGGCTTTGTGCCTTTCCAGGTCATTAGATCCGGCCCATCCAACAGCTTTACTGATAGAATCTAGGAGTTCCCCATTCCAATGGGTTTCTAGAATTGCCCAGCATCTTTCGATTGGATTGTATTTACTGTGATACGGTGGATAATAGACCAAGCGAATTTCTATTCCCGCTTTTTTTGAAAACTCAACCATTCTACGAATAAACTGTGTTCGATTGCTGGCCAATTGCGGACCATCGTCAAGATTGATAACGAGTTGAATAATATGATCATATTTTTCTTTGTTTTGTTCCCACCATAATTCAAGACAGTCGCAGATGAAATCGCTTGTTTCATTCGATGTTCCGAATATGATTGCAAGTTCTCGCGATAAAACAACTAAAATACCAAATGAAACCAAGCTTCCACTTGGTTTCATATCATGATCCAGTGCCTTTTTGGGTTCAAGATCTCGTGCCTTTCCATTTCGTGAAAACTCTCCTAACTTCAAATATGATTTAGTATCAATGGAGATCCTTAATGATTTCGGATTTTCATCTGATTCGCGGTTTGCTTTATTTACCTTCTCAAATATTTCATCAACTTCTTTAATTTTTTTCAATGGTTTTGTTTTTTTGAACACGTTTTAACCGGTAGCCCATTCTGTTTAATATAGCTCCGATCTCTAATTCATGGAGTCCCTTCTTAATCGTCTCTCTGCCCCATCCAAGAACTCTTTCTGCATTCCTTGCATTTCCAGCAAAATGATCACGTGTTACTTCGGCCATAAATCTTCGCCTCTTGAGCCCTTTTATATTTTTCGACGCTTTTTTCAAGCGTATTTATAAAAGAGTTACGGTTCAATTTTATTTTAGTGTTCATCTTTTTTTTAGACATATTGTCTTACTTTTATTATAAGAAATGAAAAATATCAATGATGAAACAAATAAAATAGTATAAAAAATTGAAAAAAATTTAAATATAGGAATGATGATTGCTAAGACACTAAAAATCAAACATTTTCGGCGCATGATACGCACGACACGTATATTCTTTGGGATCGAAAAATCGCATCATCGAGTATGTAGATTTGACCTGAAAAGGTAAAAAATTTGAAGAATAGACCAAGACAAGATTGACTTCGACAAGGTCGCCGATGAAATAAAAAAACTAGATCGGGAAGCTGCAGCTATGAATAAGAAGGCTAGGATCAACTATGGGTATATTTTTTGTCTGAAATTCCCTCATTTTCTAAGCAAAAATCCATTCATGAAATTTAACTACAAATCGCCAACGGCTATTTTACCATTTTTTTCTTCTCTTCTGATATGCTTTAGCTATCGTTCTACAGATAGAAATAATTTCATTTTTTGTAAGACAAAAAGAAGAAATACACAATGGCTTTATGGACGGCTTGGTTAGCAGCAGTTACGCAATTAAGAAATACTTCGTCCAATCGAAGAAATTTTATCTGATTTGTAGTCGTTTTGGATGGCATGAGTATACGCGAAGATTTGCTTGGGGTTACAAGCATTGTTCGTGTTTTAGGTCTCAATGAAAATTGTTATTATCTTCTTCTCAGATTTTTTCACAGCTCTGCAATTAACCTTCAAAAACTTACAGAACTTTGCGTTAGTCTGACCTTGAAACTCTTTAAAAAAGTTATAGTCAATGAACGCTACTTGATTATCGGAGATGGTATCAAAATAGCAAAATCAGGCAAAAAAATGACTGCAGTTAAAGGACTTCATCAGGTATCGTCTTCTAATACCAAGCCAATTTATCATGGGGCATTCCTGTCAAGCGATAGCGCTTTTAGTACAAAAGCGTGGTGATTTGCGTAGATGGAAAAACCCTCCGCGGAAGCTTCAATCAATCGAAATCAATTCAAGCGCTTCCTATGGTGAACGCTTGGTCAACGGGTGCGTCGATGTCCTTAGGTCAAGTGCCTACAGAGGAGAAATGAGATCACGGCGATTCCTAAACTATTAAATCTACTCGATTTACGGGGCTGTTTGGTAAGTATCGACGCAATGTCAGACGGCCATTGCTCAAAAGGTGATGGAAAAAAAGGGGGATTATCTCTTGGCGGTGAAAGAAAATCAGAAAGGGCTTGATGAGGCGACTGAGGAATTGTTTAGAAGAAGTTTCACACGAGAAAAACATAAATTGCCCCAAAGCGAGCATACCGAAAAAAAAGAGAATGTCCACGGTCGAGATGAATCCAAATGCTTTTGGGTTCTTTATCTAGAAAAAGAGGTGAGTTTTTTCCCGAAAGAAGTGGCCGGAAGCTCATGCGCTCATCAGGATCCGCTCTGAGAGAAAGATCCGGTGCACTGAAGTGACCTCGACTCAGACGCGCTATTACATCTCCAGCACAAAAAAATCAGCCAAAGAATTGAACGAAAAAGTCCGCGATCACGTTGAAAACAAGCTACATGGGAGTTTAGATGTGACGATGAACGAGAATAGCGACAAAAAATGGACTGAAGAATCAGCAAAAAACTGTTCTCTTCTCAGGCAAATGGCTTTGAATCTTTTAAAAAAAGAACCCACCAAGAAAAGCATCAGAAGAAAGCAAAAGATGGCTGCCATGGATAATAGCTACCTGATGAAGATTTTGTTTGCTGATCCCCTGCCCAAGTCATATGTGTAACCCCTGGGTGATGGCCATCCGGAAGCAAAGTAGTATAAAAAAGCGGGCACTAACAAAAGTACAAATTTATTCGCATTGACGCTCATGCTTAAAAAATTTTTTTAAATCAATCCTTTTTAATCATTTTTTTTACGCGTTTTTATTAACGTCTTAAAGACGGAACTTGAAAAAAGTTAAGTAAAAAAATTTTTAAAATTAATTTTTTAGCCCACTAAAATTCTAAAAATTCTTGGCAAGATCTAATTTTTCGTGAATTTTCGAAAAAATAGACTAATTAAATTTAAATACTTAAACAAGTGATTGAAGACGTAGCTTCAGGTAATTGAGTCTTATAGATTGACTATGACGGCTGATTAGAGCTATGTAGCATGAGTTCTTGCAACTTTGAGTTATGTCGATGGATATGCTTTTGAAAAGTTTTCGCAAAGACGATACCACAAAAGTAAAAGAAGGAGGTCTTTGTAAAGGGTCTCTTTTTTGATCGAGGTTGAATAGTTAAAGATGAATTTTGACGCGTTTAGTTAAAAGTCCACATATCAAATCATTAAACATGGTTGTCTGTGAGGGAGGCGGAGCTTTGAGGAAAGATGCGCATAGTGGGTTGCTGCGTTTTAGTGTCATGATTAAGAAAGCGACAAGTAAGCGAGATTTTTTTATATAAATGAGGCAGTTCGTACTTGAAAAAGCATCTTCAATAAGAATAGTTTGCTTCTTTTTGAAAAATAATTAATAATATTGATATTATCTTTAAACAGTTGTTTGATATCTTTCTTTTCTTGACAAAGGGTTGAGCTTGATTGTTGGATGCTTGAGTTGCTGGTTCGATGTCTTAGTGCAAGCTGAGTGTGCTGCTAACAGAGGCTTACTTTATGAGTTTATTTATTGTGATCGGGAGTGATTTTAACATAAGGATTGCCCGATTAAGATCTACGTGACTAAGTTTCTTATGTTTTTTTGAAAATATTAGATAATATTTTCGATTAAAAGCTTGCCTTCGATAGGTTCCTTGTTTTGGCGAATAGAAATCAAATAACTAAAAAGCCGAATCGTTTAAACTGCAGAAGTACGAGTGAGGATCCTCCGTTTTTGGTCAAAGCTCATGAATTTGAATTGTCGAGGATCTGGAGATCAAAATCTTGATGAAAAATCAGAAAATTATTGTAAGGCGATTTTCAAGAAATTTTTAGCTTACGAACTCTACATACAAACCGGTCTTATTGCACAAGGTTTGTTGCAATACCTCTGTGCTACTTTTCCAAAAACAGTTTGGGAGTGCTTTGACTCTTGGATGAGGACAATTCGTGATGATATCAGTCCTTCCGAACAGGTAACGTCTACCGCTTTGCGTTATTGCTCTTCCTGAATTTCTCAAGGATTCCTCCGATGATTCAAACTTCAAGAAATTCATGAAGCAACAAATTGACGTCAATTGATCTGATGGAATAAAATTCGCTTCTTAGTGAAGTTTTATATTTTTTCAATAAAAATTATATTTTTTAAAATGGATAATAATATATCTAAGGGATATCTCTTTTTTTACTTAAAAAAGAACCCTTTTCATTTTTCGTAAGTTTTTCTCTGTATCTTACTGTCATGTTAAAAAGATAATTTAGATTTTCAAAAACGAGATATTAATATTTACTAAAAGAAAGTTTTTTCAATTTATTTTTAGTCTCGATTCTATAATATATCAAGTCAAAACTCGTCACTCTTAAGTCAGATAAATAGAAGCATAAAAAATTGCTTTTTTATCATAATATTAATTTATGGTCTCAGACTACTTGCTCTTCGTTAAAAATAGGACTAAGGCATCTTGTATGTGCAAAATTAGATATTAAAAATAAGAGAAGCGTAAAAAAATCGTTTTTTTCATAACAGCATTAACTCCATTCTTTTAGGATTAACTGAGATTTTAAGTATTTTGCTATGTATTTATTTATAATAATTTAATCTCAGAAAATAATCCAGCAAAAAGATAAAGTACTTAAGATCCCTTTTGAGGCACCTATCTTACTTCTAATGGGATTTCTTGATGAGATATTCTTGGTAACATATGCGGTTTTTTTACATTTAAAGTAAAATGAATCCATGTATGAAGTAATTGCGCACCTTCTTTGAGTTGCTGGTAGCAGGTAAACGTTTGTTCACTGAGCTCTGAGATAGTCGAGCCTTTTAAATGATGCATGAGCACTTTTCTCATGTGCGTGAAAAGAAGTAGGGTGGGGTGATTGTGTGCTAATTGATCCATGAGTCTTTCTAGGGCAAGTAGCTCTTCTGAGAATTTTTGAAGGGTTAATTTATCGGGAAGACTCATAATCATTTCAGATTTTAGGGAGGTTCCTTTTTGATGGATCAGGAAAGCCGTGGTGCTTGCTTGATGAAAAATTTTCAATAAAATTCCCGTTGCTTCTTCTAGCTTACGGAGCTCTTGAATGAGAGGGGGGCTGATGAGATGGGTGGGTATTTCTTGACCTAGGGGGGCCGTCCAACCACAGTACCAGGATCGAGCTATTTGTCCAGTGACGAGGGTAGACCATTGTTTTAGGGTGAAGTTGCGGGAGATGAGAGGTTCAAAAAAAACCCCTCCTCCTTCTTGAACTGAACGAAGTTTTGATCGAAAGATTTTAATGTCCTTGAGATGCTCGTGGTAATAGAGGTTTTCAAAGTGTGCTTCTAAAGATAGGTTCTGAAAAAAATGATAGCTCCAGGTAGCGTAAACCGTTTCTGCGGTGATTTTTTCAGCACAGGTGTGCACTTCTGAACAGGCAGTTTCGGTGCTGATGACGTAGTGTCCATTACCATAGGGACCTACTTCTTCAAAGTTGATGCAATCGAATGCAAGATGAATGACTTGAACTCCTAAAATACTTGCAAGCTGAATAGACGCTGTATCTGAACTGATAAAGCATTCTGATCGACTGAGGACTGCCGTCCAAAGATCAAAACTGAGTTCTCCGACAAAGGATAAAAAGGCATCATTTTCAAAGGCTCCAAATTCTTTTAAAAATGCTTCTTCTAGGGGGATGTCTTTTTTCCCGCCTAAAAGGCAGATACCATAATCACGATGGTTGGAAATCCATTTTGCTATTTTTGTCCAATTTTGAATATTCCATATGGGTTTATTTTCTCCAATTTGAAGAGCAATCCATTTTTTTCGTTGGTGTCTTGGAAAATCAAAAAAAGCTTTTTTAGGTAAAGTAATCGAAAAAAAAGAACTAGCAACTGAGTTTTTAGTGGTTTGAGGTTCGCCTAAACGCATGTGTAAAGCGGTTAAAAGCTGTGTGGTGAGTAGATCGGTGATATGGATATTTTGGGGGATTTTTTCTTGAATGATGGCTTTCATGTAGTGACTCCAGCCATCTGTTGATTCAAAAGTAGCGTCTTTGCTTCGGGTATACCCTAATTTCACTTTGCCTGAGACTAAAGCGTTGAGATAGCTGCTTGGTTCTGAAAAAGTCCAATTGACTACTAGATCCCAAGGAGTCTCACTTAAAGAGTCCATCCATTTTTTTGCATGTTCTAAATTTTTTTCTTCTGATTCTAAAGCAGTTGAAAGTATTTCTGTAGGAAATGCAATCACATTTTTTAACCAAGTGACGTGTTTTAGGTTGTGTGCTAAAGATTGTCTTACTAAAAAATAAAATTCTAATTTAGGATAAAGTTGCTGTGATGCACGTAAAGCCATCAGACTTTGTAAGGTTTCAGATAAAGGTGACAGTTGAATAATTAAGCAACGCATTTTTTTTTCTCAGAATTTTTTTTCATGAAGCTTTGATTCCGCTATATTTTTTTATGGTTTCAAGTAATTCTTGAGCACCCGTATGGTGAGGTTCCATGCTTAAAAAACGCACAATAGTTGCATGAGCCTCCTCAATTTTTCCTAATTGAAGCTGTAAGCCTGCTAAGCTGTAAATGAGATCGGCATTGGCATCTGTTTTTAAGATATAAGCTTCGAGTAATCGTGCTGCTGTTGCATAGGATTTTATTTCATAAGCACAGCGTATCAGATGTAAAATGACGGTTGGGTTTTCAATTTTAATTTCAAGAGATTGTGCGAAATAATCATGCGCTTGAACTTTATTGTTTTCTCCCAAAGAACAAGAACCTAAGCCTGAGAGGGCTGAGTAGTTTTTAGGGTTACTGATTAAAGCATCCTGAAAGTATCTTCTTGCTTCCGGTATTTTTTTATTCTGAAGAGCAAGCAATCCTAAATTAGAGCAAATGGTATCTGATGAGGGATCTAAGTGTAAGGCTGCTTGAAAGTGTTTTTCAGCTTCTTGAATTTTTTGGGATCTTGCCCAACAATTGCCACATGCTTTATGAAGCTCAAAGCGTGTTTCTTTTTTTAGGTCTTTTAAATTCAAAGCCCTTTCAAACAGTTCAGCGCAAGCTTCGTCTTTTTGTTGAGAAAGTAATATAGCGCCTAATCGCTGATAGCATTCTAACATAGGTGTAAAATTTAAAGATTCTTCGTAATTTATTTGTGCTTCTGGTATTTTTTTCTCAGCTTCAAAGCATCTTCCTATTTTATAAAGTGTTAATCCTCGCTGTTCACCTGATCTTAAGATGTATTTTAGGATATTTTTTGCTAGTTGATATTCTCCAGAATTAAATAAAATATCTGCATTTTTAGTTAAAAAATAGATGTTAATTTTTCCGTTTGGAAAAAAAATAGATTCAGGGTGTTGATGAGTGGCTTGTCTGATAGAATCTTGTTTTTTAGGTTTAATTTGAAGTAAGTATTTCATGGTGGGTTCAGATTCTGAAGTTTCTATTTCTTCAATCATATCTTGAAGAGTTCTTGCTTGTACCATGCGATCAGAATGGGGTGGAATGGAGATGACACTTACTAAATCGAATTCATTTTGTTGGAGTTGTTTTTTGATGATTTCAAAATAATTTTCAGCTGTCATAGCTTTCCATCCAAACTGATGCCGCTTTCAGAAATCCAAGAACTTTTGAATTTTTTAACAAGATTTTTTTGAGAAGTAGTTATATTTAAATGCTGGATGAGACGATTTTTTTCGAGTTCTATTTGTTGAAAAATTGCTTCATCTACTTTTTGAATAGATTGAAGAATCTCTTGAAAAAAAATTTGAAATGCTTTGGAAATAGTGTTTTTTTGACTTTTCAAGTATTCGATTTTTCGGTCGTAGCGTTTAATCACTTCTAAAGATATTTCTCTGTGATTATAAAATTCTGATAAATGGGTAAAATCACCTGATGCTGATTCTTGTAGAAATTTTTTTGATTTTTCAAGAAAACGTAAGAGGCATTTTTTTTTGTTTTCTAGTAGTTGGTCTAACATCATTAAGGAGCACCTGCGTTTTCTTTTCCGAACTTTTCAATGGCTACTTTCCAGCCAGAAAGCAATTTTTCTAAAATCGCTGTGACAGCAATCAGTGGTTCTGGTTTGTTTTCTAAATTAGATTTGATGAGTTGCTCCACGATAAAATTATAAAGTTTTTCTAATTCAGTAGCGATGGTTCCGCCAACTTCAAAATCCAGTGTATTTAAGAGTTCATTGATAATATCGTGTGTTTTTCCAATGCTTTGAGATTTTAAAGCAATATCTTTTTTTTCAATTGCAGCACTTGCTTTTTTGACATTTTGAATGGCACTTTCATAAAGTAAAATGAGAATTTCTCCTCTGCCTGCTGTTTTTACTTTTAAGGTTTTGTACTGATTGAAGCCGTAATTTCCATTCATTTTTTTATCCTAAAAGTTGTGCTACAGAATTGCCACCTGATGAACCTAAGGTTGCACTTAAATACTGTTGTTGTTTTTGCATCGCTGAAATAGTAGATTCAAGCTTGACGAATTGATCCGTGACCATTTGTTTTTTTCTTTCTACTTGTGCCATTTTTTTATCGATTTGTTCATCGATTTGTTTGATGCGATCTTTCAATCCTTTCTCTTTGATGCCTAAAAATCCGTTATAACTTTTTGTATAATTTTCATAAACTGATTTTAATTGACTGCCGAATCCTGTGGGTCCTGAAAGAATCTGGGTGATGATTGCTGGATCTTTTTCTAACATTTTGTTAAATTTTCCGTCTTTGAAAGAAAGCTGTCCATTTCTTTCGAATTCTATTCCTATTTTACTTAGAAAGATTTTTGTTTCTGGTTGATCTTCAGTTTTAGGAAATGAAAATTCTTTTTGAACTAAATTTCTTAATTGGTATTCGATGGTTTGCAGTGAGGAGTCTCCTCCGAAAGTTGTCGAAGTGTCTGATCGTTCGTCTAATGAATTTTGAGAGGTGATGAATTGAAAGATTTGATTGATTTGATCAACGACATTTTTTACTTTTGTCGTCATTTTTTGATAGTCTTCAGAAATACTCAGAAAAAACGGTTCGTGAGGTTTTGCTTGTTTTAGATGTAAATTGACTCCTGTTAGAAAGTCATTGATATCATTGCTTTTAGATTCTATAGGGAAACCATCCATGCTGATAGATGCATTTTTTGCATCGTGATCATCTTCTATAGAAATGGGAGTATCTGTATCGAAGAAATAAAACTGAGGTTTTGGAATATTATTAATTTCTCCCTCTTTTTTGGCGACAAGCATAATTTTCCAAGATTTATCTGGATCAGAATCGTCTTGATAGACCGATGCATTGACGGGAGATTTTTCGTTTTTATTGATTTCGGAAGCAATGCCTCGTAAACTTGATGCGTTATCTTGGATGGTGATTTCTATTTCTGATTCATTTTTGGGGTCAAGAATAATGAGCCCTGATCCTAAAACAGGATCGTCAGGATTTTCAAATCCATTGGAAATATAAGCATTTCTGGTAGCAAGTGCATTAATTTCTAAGAGGTATTTACCTGGATTAGCGCGTTCTTTATCGACTGTCGCGCTGATCATACGTTCCCCATCGCCTAAGTCTACTTTTAATTCTCGAAGTTTTTTGGTAGTGATAATTTCAGCGATGGATTTGTCTAACCCATTGAATTTATTTTTAAAGTCTTGAAATAATTTAAGTTTTGCTTCTTCTTTGGATTTTCGAATTTGCATTTGCTTGACAGGTTGCATTTCGGCTTCTACAATCTGCTGTACTGCTTGTTTAAATTGTCCGCCCCCTACAGGATCTGATCGTAGTCCCATTCGTCCTCCGTCTTAAGGAGTATCGCAGAAAAAATTAAATAAAAAATAGGTATAAATTTCTCAGGGATGGTTGGTGGAGGTAGGGATAATATTTCCTTTTTGAATACGCATGAGCGTTAAAGGATGATGAAAATGATGATCCTTGATCAGAATTTTTTCGGTCAAACCTTGCGTTTCTGGAAGCGATTGAAGTTTTTGTTTTAGTTCTAATCGCGAGTATTTTGGAGGTAATTGACGCAAGGTCTTTTTTAAGAGTTCTGCTGCATCGTAGGCTAAAATTTCAAGTGTATCAGGACGATGATCCCATCCTTTGATTTTTTCTAAGTTCGGATTCTCAAGCCAGAAATCGACAAAATGCGCCCCATCACTTGAGGGTCCTGCGCGTTGCACCAATTGGGGCGTATTCCAGCTTGCCATGCCTAAAAAGGTGACTGATTCGATATCTCGGTAAGCAAACATGGGCATGATTTGACTTGCGACAGAAGCTTCATCCGGAAGAAACACTGCCTGGTAATCCACGATCGGTTTTAATTGATAAAATTTTTCTGTTTTTCTTGTTCTTTTTTTAATGTTATTAGTTGTTCGTTCTTGAGACAAAGCATCTAATTCGTTCTTTCTTGCGTCAGTATAATACAACCCTGAAATTTTATCGACGATTTGTCTGAAATCCGTTTCTGAAGGAGTATAAGATTCCACTCCCACAATAGAGCCTCCTAAGAGCTCTACCGTATCCCAAAAAGCTTCTGTTGCCTGGATTCCCAATTTCTCATGAGGGTACAAAATAGCAAATTTTTTTAATTGGAGTTTTTCTAAAGCGTATTTCGCGATTTCAGTTGCTTGCATTTTTTGGGTTAATCCCGCTTCAAAAATAAAGCTATCAGGCTGGGAAGAAAGAAGCGTTGCCTTCCTAGCAAGAGAAATCAAAGGCATGCCGAGGGCCTGAGCACGCTCTGCAATGGCATCCACGCCTTTTGTTAGAAGGGGTCCGAGGACGACGGGAACTTTGTGTTTTTTCACCAAATTTTCTAGTGCTTGAGTTGCTTGTTCAGGGCTTTGACCGCTTTCTTCTAAAATGATCTCGAAAGATCCTTCCAGACCAAGCTTGATGGCTTGCAGGAGCTTATTGCTGTATTTGCCCATATTACCTGAGGTAGGAAGTAAAACGCCGATAGCATGGTAATTGAGTTCCTCGGTGGGTTGGGGTTCTTGTGGGAGGGGTTTTTGTGTCAGTTTTTTTGAAGCGCGTTCAGCGTAGGCGCTTTGAGGGTATTCAGTGAGAAGTCTTTGTAAATAGCTTTCTCCCGCGGGATCTTGGGGAGTTTTTTCTAAAGCTTGGGTTCCGAGCTCAAAAAGGACCACGTCAAAAATAGGAGCTTTTTGATAATGATTCAGGAAGTTGTAGGTGTCTGATATAGGTCTTTCTGATAAGTGAGCGAAATTTTGTTCTACCTTTCGGTATAAATTAATGAAGTTTCCTCGGGGAAGATCGGAAATACAACTTGTCTCTAAAAAAAGAGTGATGGCTTCTAAAAAATGGGATTGTTGTTCTGCGAGTGAAGCTTTGAGTAAGAAGTAAGGTAGCTGTTGTTCAGGGGATAACGAAGCAAAGGTGATGGATTCCAAAGTCTTTTCAGATTGCTGAAACGCTCTTGTCTGAAATTGAGCGAGCGCTAAATGGTACAATACAGAGTTTTTTTCTGGCTTGGGAGCGGTTTTAGCTGCTTTTTGAAATTGTAAAGCTGCTTGCTCCGGAGCGCGCATTTGCATCAAAATGAGTCCATCTAGATTCTCAAGTTTCCAAGCAACTGAGCTTTGAGGGAAGCGCTTTAAAAAAATCTCTGTCTTGCTGTGGGCTTGGGAATAGCTCGCGTTTGTATAAAGTCTCTGAATTTCTTGGTACCGAGTTTGCTCTTCTTGATAAAAAGGAGAGAGGGGAGGGGTTGCACAGGCGGCCAGCAGAAAAACAAGCCCCAGCGTCTTTTTTGCAACCATCTCCTCTCCCCCGATGCAGTTAGCCAAAGAAGTTTTTAACTTTCTCAAAAAAATTCGTTCGCATAGGATGAGCGGTATCTCCACCTGCCTCATCAAACTGCTTGAGCAACTCTTTTTGTTCTGAGTTAAGCTGGTTAGGTATTTCTACGAGGATTCTCACCAGCTGATCTCCCCTTCCATAAGTACCCAGCCGTGCTAGTCCTTTATTTTTTAATCGAAGGATTTTATGGGATTGTGTGCCTGCTGCAATTTTCAGTTTGACTTTTCCTTCTAAGGTAGGAACCTCAATTTCCGTCCCTAAAACAGCATGCGAGAATCGAATGGGCACTTCGCAGATAATGTCTGCTCCCTCTCGAGTAAAAAAATCGTGAGGTAAGACTCGAACGGTCACATAAAGATCCCCAGAAGGGCTTCCTCGTTCTCCTGCTTCCCCTTCTCCTGTTAAGCGTAATTTCTGACCGGTATCCATTCCTGCGGGAATTTTAACCACAATTTTTGTAATTTTTTGTACGCGTCCTGATCCACGGCAGTCTGAACAAGGATGAACAATGACTTGTCCTGATCCTTCGCAAACATTACAAGGACGGGTAATGGCAAAGAACCCTTGCTGAAAACTCATCTCCCCTCTGCCTGCACATTGCTTACAGGTTTCAGGTTGAGTGCCTGGTTGTGCTCCTGATCCCGAGCAGCTGGTGCATGAGATCGTTTTGGGTATTGTGATGGTTTTATCTGTTCCAAAAGCTGCTTCTTCAAAGCTGATATCTAATTGGGTCGCAAGATCATTTCCAGGTCGACCCCGTCTTTGGCCCCCTCGAGAACGAGAGCCCGTGTGAGCTCCAAATAAATCCCCGAAAATATCTCCAAAAATATCATTCATAGAAGAGCCTTCAAATCCCGAAGGCCCTGCGTTCATTCCAGAAGCAGCATGACCAAATTGGTCATACATACTTCGTTTTTTAGGATCAGAAAGCGCCTCATAAGCTTCTGAAAGCTCTTTGAAGCGCTCTTCTGCCTTTTTATTTCCCGGATTTTTATCAGGGTGAAATTGAATGGCAAGCTTCCGGTAGGCCCTTTTGATTTCTTCAGCTGCAGCTTGTCGAGGGACTCCGAGTACCTCATAGTAATCGCGTTTTCCGTTCATAAATTTCACCCAAAGGATTTAAGTTTAGACCTCTTTGTAATCGGCGTCAATCACGTCCTCTTGCTTTTGAGAGGATTGCTGTTCCGATGTTCCGGCAGCCGCTTCAGCCGCAGGCTCATTTTGCTTGTAGATATGTGTCGCCATTTGCATGGAAACCGCAGTCAGATCGTCAGACGCTTTTTTGAGCGTTTCAGCATCGTTGCTTTCTAAATGCTTCTTCGCCTCTACCACTGCGTCATGGATTTGGTTTCTCAAGTTTTCAGGAATCTTCTCGGAATTTTCTTTGACAGTTTTTTCTGTGGTGTAAATCATACCATCCAGGTGGTTGCGTGCATTGACCACAGCTTTGCGTTTTTCATCTTCTGCTTGGTGTAACTCTGCTTCTTTCTGAATTTTACGAATCTCTTCTTCTGATAAACCACTGGAAGCGGTGATTCGAATTGACTGTTCCTTCCCAGTTCCAAGATCCTTCGCACTCACATGAACAATCCCGTTAGCGTCAATATCAAAAGTGACTTCTACCTGTGGGACTCCTCGAGGTGCCGGTGGAATACCGATTAAATCAAAGCGTCCTAAAGATTTATTGTCCTGAGCAAACTCTCGTTCCCCCTGAAGCACATGGATGGTCACTGCATTTTGATTATCCGCTGCTGTTGAAAAAATCTGAGATTTCTTCGTAGGAATCGTCGTATTTTTATCGATCAGCTTAGTAGATACTCCACCTAGGGTTTCAATCCCGAGTGATAGAGGGGTGACATCGAGTAAAAGCACATCTTTCACATTCCCCTGAAGCACACCCCCCTGAATGGAAGCACCCAGTGCTACCACTTCATCAGGATTCACTCCACGATGGGGTTCCTTTCCAAAGATCTCCTTCACTTTTTGCTGAACCCGAGGCATACGGGTCATCCCGCCTACCAAGATGACTTCATCAATTTTTGATTTGGCAATACCTGCGTCTTGAATACATGTTTCGCAAGGTCCTGCCAGTCGGTCAATGAGCTCAGAAATGAGGACTTCTAACTTTGCACGGGTGAGTTTGATACTTAAATGCTTCGGACCGGAACTATCTGCTGTGATGAAAGGAAGGTTGATCTCAGTCTCTGCGGTACTTGAAAGCTCATGCTTCGCTTTTTCCGCAGCTTCTTTCAAGCGCTGCAAAGCCATCTTGTCTTTACGAAGATCCATTCCCTGGTCTTTTTTGAATTCATCTGCCAGCCAATCGATGATCTTCTGATCGAAATTAGCACCCCCTAAAAAGGTGTCTCCATTCGTTGCTTTGACTTCAAAAACTCCATCTCCGAGCTCAAGGATGGAAACATCAAAAGTCCCTCCCCCTAAATCAAAAACAGCAACTGTGTGATTTTTGGAGCCTTTTTCTAATCCGTAAGCTAAAGCAGCCGAGGTAGGCTCATTGATGATGCGCTTCACTTCAAGCCCTGCAATACGACCGGCATCTTTCGTGGCCTGTCTTTGTGCATCATTGAAGTAAGCAGGTACCGTGATAACTGCCTCGGTAACAGGCTCCCCTAAGTAGTCTTCTGCCGTCTGCTTCATTTTCTGAAGTACCAACGCAGAAATTTCTTGGGGAGAATACTTGCGGTCATCAATTTGAATCCAAGCATCTCCATTTTCTGATTCTACAATACGAAAAGGAGCGACTTTCAAAAACTCCTGTACTTCTTTTGATTGAAACTTCCGACCCATCAATCGCTTTGCTTCAAAAATCGTCCTCTCTGGATTGGTTACTGCCTGGCGCTTTGCTGCTTGTCCTACCAGTTTTTCTCCAGAGCTTGCGAAAGCTGCAATAGAAGGTGTTGTATTGTTACCTTCTGCATTGGGGATCACCTTAGGCTCGCCCCCTTCTAAAACGGCAACACACGAATTGGTGGTTCCTAAATCAATGCCTATCATTTTACCCATAAACTCCTCTTACTTTCTAGGGTCAGACCCCATTTTATTCACAAAAAACACACGCTCTTCATAGGAAGAGCATGTATCAATTTCAACTTTTTAACTATTGCTTCCGGTGCTCACGGTCACCCGAGAAGCACGCAAAAGCCTCCCATGCAGCGTGTATCCCCTGGTATGTTCTTTCAAAACAACACCGGGTGAATGCTCAGAAGCTTCTTGCGCTACCGCCTCGTGTTTGTGAGGGTCGAAGACCTGATGCATTGCCTGAATGTCTTCTAGCCCATGCTTTTTCATTTCTGACTTAAATTGTTCTAAAGTCATTCTCAAACCTTCTGCCCAAGCGGGATCCACTCCCTCAGGGACCTGATCCATAGCTCTCTCTAGGTTGTCGAGAACATGTAAAAGGTCGTGGGCAGCAGGCTCCCACCCAAATTTTAAGACTTCAGCGCGCTCTTTGATGGAACGCTTTCTAAAATTATCGAACTCTGCGTAGAGATAAAGATACTTGTCTTCTTTCTCTTTCAGCTGCTTCTCAAGCTCCATAACACGAAGCTCGTGGGCGTTTTCGGCTTTTCCATTTTCAAGAGGTTCGCTTGTCTCCGAATCTGGTTTAGAAATCTCCTCGTTATCCTGATCGTGCATCTCTTTTTCCTCCATTGCTCAGGACTACTATGGTTGCTGAATGGATGAAGTCAATACGAAGAAGTTTTATGCAAGTAAGAAGGGAATAATTTGATCCGCTAACGCCAGTCCTCGAGGGGTGAGGCGCTCATGTTCTAAATGGGGATGAGGCTCTAAGAGTCCTGATGCCTGAAGTTTTTCCGCTTTTTCTTTTTGGTGAGGCAAGCGAAGCCAGGATCTGGGAAAGCCTTCATTCAGTCTTAAAGCAAGCATCCAGCGTTCTAGTTCTATTTGCTCGAAAGTCAAGGTTTCAGAGAACTGAACACTCGTTTTCCCTTCTTTCAACCGATGGGCATAACTACGTAACGATGCTACATTTTGCCAGCGTTTTTCAGTACTTGCATCAAAAGAATGCGCAGAGGGACCTAGTCCTAAGTACGAGTTTCTTTTCCAGTAGCGCCAATTGTGCTCAGATTTTTTTCCTGCTCGGGCAAAATTAGAGATCTCATAATGCTCAAAATTTTTCGACTGAAGAAATTGATCTACCAAAAGAAGGTGTTTGAGTTGAGTTTCTTCTTCCGGTAGGTCGGGATAAAGGCGATGGTGAGGCGGTAGGGTCAATAGATAACAACTCAGATGGGTGAGGGGGAATTGGCAGACAAGTGCAAGAGAGGATTCTAAATCTGATTCGGACTGAGAAGGAACCCCACATAGCAGATCAACCGAGACATTCTCAAACCCTGCTTCAAAGATCACGTTCAAGGCTTCATGGACCTTGTTAGAAGTGTGCACACGTCCTAAAGCTTGCAGAAGAGGGTCTTGCATGGCTTGCACGCCTAAGCTAATTCGATTTACACCATAGGCTCGTAGGGATCGAAGTGCGTTGAGTTCTATGGAAGAGGGATTTGCTTCCATGGTCCATTCTGTCTGTGCATGCAATGAGCAACGCTTCCAAAGGGGTTCCATGGCTTTGGCAATGGAGTCATAGGCAGTCATGCTAGGAGTGCCTCCTCCGAAAAAGATGGTGTCTAAGCTTGGTGAGATCTGAGGCAGCCATTGTTTGATTTCTGTATGTAGTGCCTCTTCGAAGTGAAGGGGATCCTCTGACTTCATTTTTTCTTTGCCTAAAGCATAGAAGTCACAGTAGTGGCACCTGGATTCACAAAAAGGAAAGTGAAAGTATAAAGATGAAATGAAAGAAGTGGGTGTCAAAGTCCCGAATGATTCTCGGCGAGATGAGGGAGCATGCCAGAAAAAACTTCGCATTTACTTCACGTGCAAGAAAGAAGTCTTGTAGGGATACGAAAGTATTTCAAGCACGATCCTAGGTTTCTCACTGAAGTTCCTCGTCGTGAACGCTCAGCTGAGTTTAAAAACTTCGTCTGTCTACGCTTGAGCTCCTCAAAGGTTGAGCAATCAAAACCCAACAAGCCTTATTTCATCATCTGTTGGGTGCACACTAAATACCAGATTACTGAGCTCATTTCTATAAAAATGAGCAAGTTACCGTTTTTATACCAGACTCAATCATTCAATCTTTGGGGCTGCTTTGTTTCAGAAAGATCATTTTCACTGAAGCCATGAGGGGGCATGGAGCTTAGAGGAAGCCCTGCAAAAATAAACTCAGGAAGTGCTACCCGAAGGACTGAGCTCGATTTTTTGGGTCATGGCTTTTTTTGCACCTTGCTTGTGAGAGTGATTTTTTTTGTAGGTAAAAAAAGACATATTCGTATGGATGGTGTCTTTTAGTACTGCAAGTTTAGGATGCGCATACCGCGAAGGTGATGGGCACCTGTATCTCCGATTTTATTCTGTCTGAGATCCAAGGAGGTAAGACCCGACAGACCGCTAAGGTGCTTGGCTCCGTCAGCTCCATTTTATTGCCTGAGAGATCCAAGGAGGTAAGGGAATCCAAAGCAAATATTTTACTCATTAATAGAATTTTTACATATATCCCATTTAGGAAGAGTCAGAGAACGTTTTAGTTTACTTAAATAGGGTTTAAGTTCTTTTTTTGTCAGAGACACCCCAGTCTCATAGACTTTTTCAAGTACATGTACGACAGGCTTTATGCCTTTCCAGGTCATAGATCCGGCCCATCCAACAGCTTTACTGATAGAATCTAGGAGTTCCCCATTCCAATGGGTTTCTAGGATTGCCCAGCATCTTTCGATTGGATTGTATTTACTGTGATACGGTGGATAATAGACCAAGCGAATTTCTATTCCCGCTTTTTTTTGAAAACTCAACCATTCTACGCATAAACTGTGTTCGATTGCTGGCCAATTGCGGACCATTGTCAAAATTGATAACAAGTTGAATAATATGAGCATATTTTTCTTTGTTTTGTTCCCACCATAATTCAAGACAGTCGCAGATGAAATCGCTTGTTTCATTCGATGTTCCGAATATGATTGCAAGTTCTCGCGATAAAACATCTAAATACCAAATGGAACTAAGCTTCCACTTGATTTCATATCATGATCTAGTGCCTTTCTATTTCGTGAAAACTCTCCTAACTTCAAATGTGATTTAGTGTCAATTGAGATCCTTAATGATTTCGGATTTTCATCTGATTCGCGGTTTGCTTTATTTACGTTCTCAAATATTTCATCAACTTCTTTAATTTTTCTCAATGGTTTTGTTTTTTGAACACGTTTTAACCGGTAGCCCATTCTGTTTAATATAGCTCCGAATGTATTATTGCTCGGAAGATCCTCGGCCTATAACCGTACTCTTTCTGTAACACTTCAGACAGTCCTTTTGTTGTAATTTTAGTATAAATTAATCTACTTTTAAGAGATGGATCCGCCAGTGTTTTTCGTTCGGCAATAGCACGAATGAGTTCTTTTAGCTTGGGATCCTTGTCCTCAAATCTTTTGTTTCCACGAGAG
>Ga0208253_1000343_pt1 | contig 20293 bp, 24 predicted proteins | sample CryBogCBE10Oct08_FD_184573 | JGI IMG/M metagenome (GOLD analysis project Ga0208253, IMG submission 184573) | Freshwater microbial communities from Crystal Bog, Wisconsin, USA - CBE10Oct08 (SPAdes) | ecosystem: Environmental > Aquatic > Freshwater > Lake | place: Crystal Bog, Wisconsin, USA...
CAGTTAACAGACGCTAAACAACGTTTGGCTCAGGTCCAAGCATATAAGAAACAACAACTCGAGACAGCCAAGTCTCCAAAGCAAAATGTTCCAAATCCGATTAATACGGAAGTGCAACAGAATGCTACCAAGTGGCTCAAAAAGAACTCTTGGTATGACCCACAGGCTCGAGATACAGATAGTAGAATTGCCAAAGTAATTGACCAAGAACTTGCCGGTGAAGGCTGGGATGCAGCAGATCCAGAATACTGGGAAGAACTAGATAATCGTTTACAGGCACGTTTACCACACCGCTACGCATCAAAGGGCAACTCGTCCAACAAGAAGGCAGGACCAACATCCTCCAATCGGTCGAGCAGCTCACAGGTAGCAAAGCCAGGAACCGTCATGCTTAGTCGTGATCGAGTTCAAGCAATTAAAGATGCTGGCGCATGGGACGACGTAGCTAAACGAAACAAAATGATTCGTGCGTATCAAGCGTACGACAGACAAAATAAAGGTTAATTAAAATGGCAAATCCAAGAATTAAACGTGACTTAGATGATCGCTTAGCCGATCGAGCACAAGAAGTAATGGAACGCGCAACAACTGCGAATCCAGATGACATTGCACGTCGTGAACGCCTTGATGCGTTTAGAGACAAGTGGGCAAATAGTGCGTTGCCCGATCTTCCTGCAGGGATTATCCCGGGGATGCACTTGTGTTGGTTGTCAACAACCAATACTTACGACAGTATCGACAAACGTATGGCGTTGGGTTATGAGCCAGTTAAAGCCTCTGATTTAGGTAAGGGCTTTGAAGGACTAGGCAAAATGAGCTCGGGCAAGTTTGAAGGCTGTGTTAGTTGTAACGAAATGGTGCTCTTCAAATTACCAGAAGACATCTACCAAGAAGTTATGCGCATGCTACATCTCGAGGATCCTCTCGAGCACCAACGCAACATCACGGCTCAAGTCCGTGGGGCTGCAGAGGGAAAAAATGGCGGCCGTAGCCACTTGGAAGGTGGTCTTTTGGAGATGGAAAAGGACACCGCAAAAGCGAATAATAAAAACATTCGTTTCCAATAACATTCTTCAAAAACAAAGGAAATACAATAAATGTCCACAACATTTAAACCCTTTGGTCTGAAGCCTGTCTACCACCCAAGTGGCTTAGATCGTTCTGTACCATTTGTAGGCACCAATACCTACAATCCAGGAACAACCTATACAGCCCCTTACAGTCTGACTAGCGCACAAGTTGCGTTTTATCAGTACACCCCAGTGGCTTTGACAGCATCAGGTCAATTAACAGTAGCAGCACAAGCAGCAGCATCCACAACCATTGGTCGTGTATATGGCTCTTTCGATGGCGTTGAGTACACCAACTCTGACGGTCGTCGTGCAGTAGCTAAATACGCAACAAAGGCAACTTTGGACGCTTCTACTCAGATCATTTTCTGGATCTTCCAAGACCCAGCATTGATTTATGAAATCCAGTGCAATGGCTCAGTAACAACTGCAGCTATCGGTACTCAATACAACTTTGACACAACTTCTGGCTCCCTCGTAACTGATGGTACAGCTATTGGTGTAGGTGGCGCAGGCTTCTCTACTACAGCTCTTTTAGCAACTCCAGTTGCTGCAGGCGCTCAAGGTCAAGTACGTGTTGTTGGATTAGGCCGTGAAGTAGCATATCCAGCTGGCAGCAATAACAGCTGGGGCGACGCTTACACGATTGTTCAAGTACAGATCGCAAACAATATGTTTGTAGCCGCTTCGGTCTCGATCTAATATAATACGAAAGGAATAAGCAATGGCAACCCCAATGCGTAGTACAGACTTTCGTGCGGTAGTCGAGCCGATTATCAACGAAGTCTTTGATGGCGTTTACGAACAACGCGACGACGAGTGGAAAGGATTTGTTGAACAGATCCAAGGTATCCCACGCAATTACCATGAAGAAGTAATGCTTTATGGTATGAACGCAGCTCCTGCAATGCCTGACGGCACTCCAGTTAGCTACGATCAAGGTGGTACACTGTACATCACTCGCTTTATCTACCAAATCTATGGCTTGGCATACGCCTTGACCAAAGTTTTGATGGAAGACGGTGATCACATCCGTATCGGTTCAACATTTGCTAAGCACCTTGCTCAGTCAATGATTGAAACCAAAGAAACATTGTGCGCTAACTTGCTCAACTTCGCATTTACAACCGGCTATGTCGGTGGTGATGGCGTAACATTGATCAACACAGCTCACCCTGTTGCTAACGGTTTGACATACTCTAACCAATTGTCTACAGCTGCTTCTTTGAGCCAAACTTCTGTTGAACAGATGTTAATTCAAATCCGTGGCGCTATCGACAACAACGGCAAGCGTATCCGTTTGAAAGCAGAACAGTTAGTTGTTCCACCAGCACTTGAGTTCCAGGCAGAAGTAATTCTGAAGTCTGTTCTCCGTTCTGGTACAGCTGACAACGATTTGAACCCAATCAAATCAACAGGTATGTTGCCAAAAGGCACACACGTGGTAACACGTTTGTCCTCAAGCAAAGCCTGGTGGGTTCAAACCGATGCAGAAAATGGTCTCATGCTCGTAATGCGTCGTCCAATGGAGAAATCCATGGAAGGTGACTTCGAGACTGATTCTATGCGTTACAAAGCCACTGAGCGTTATGCTACAGGTTGGCACGATGCACGTAACGTGTTCGGTACAGCTGGTTTGTAATCCAAACCTCTCGTAGTAACAAAAAAGCCACCCACAAGGTGGCTTTTTTGCATTTTAGGGCGGAAAAGGTGTGGATTTTGCATTAGTATAAATAGGAAGATTAATCCCATTCTGACCGCCGACACTTCCCGGTGAGACGACTTAGAGACAGCTTGGGACACCCACTAAGATAAGGAAATACCATGTCATCTACATTTACAACACCCATTCGCGTATTTAAACGCAATAACCCAACAAACAACGGCACAATCGCCCCAGACAACACTGGTGCAGCCCGTCTGTCACAACAAAGCTACATCACCAACCCAATCGTAGGTACAACTTCTGGCGCAACAGTTTTAACAACTGCTGACATCGGTTCTACTACAGTAACTCCATTCGTATTGCCAGCTGGCGCAATCATTGAAAGCATCGCCCTCTATCAAGACGTAGCAGCTACTGGTTTGACTGGTGGTGTAATCACTGTATCTATCGTTCAGACTAGCCCAACCGATGGTTCTTTGACAACTACAGCAATTGGTACAATTACTCCAACCGCAGCTGGTGGTCGTATCGCTGGTGTATTCACAGCAACTGCAGCAACTGCAGCTATTATTGAAAACATTGGCACACTCGACGCCACATTGACATTCTCTGCAGCTACTGTATCTGCCAACACCGGTACTTTGGGCGGCACATTCTCTGTAGATTACACTGCACGTAACGTTGACGGTTCTATCACTGCCTACGGTTCTGGTTATACAAATAACTAATTTAGATGGCGGGCTAGTCCCGCCTCTTTTAACCGTTTAGGAGAAATACATGGCTAACGCCTACAATCCGTTTACATCCCCTCCCCATTCCGTAACTGTTCAAGGTGCTTACGAGCCATTTGACTTACAAGTTTCACGCGGTCAAATTATGGGGCACCAAACATTAAGTTTGTTTGGCTACCAAGCTGCCGTAGGCAATACTTCTATTCCAGTTTGGGAAAACGCAACAGCTTATACATACCCAACTTCAGCGTCTACGATGACTGTTGTAAGTACATCTACATCTGATGATACTAGCGCAAAAATTTTAATTTCTGGTTTAGATGCAAATTTTGCTCCAATTTCTGAAACTATTGCGTTAAATGGAACAACTAACGTCACAACCGTTAATAGCTACTTCCGTATTAATAGCCTGTTAATGACTTCACCGGGTACAAGCCAAACAACTAACGTTGGTACAATTACTGTTAAACAGTCTAGCAATATTTTAGCTCAAATTAACGCCGGTATTGGTAAATCACAAAGTACGGTATACACTGTCCCTGCAGGATATACTTTCTATTTGGATTTTGCAGAAGTTAATACATCAAATAGCTACACATCAGCAAACATTGTCACTTACAAAGTACAAGCTATCAACAATAACACTGGTATAAAATTAACTGTTTTACAACAACCATTTGTATCCATTTACACAGCCAATAGAACTTCTGATCCATTTGCTTATACAGAAAAAACTGATATTCAATGGCAGTTAGTAACAAGCACAGCTACTACAGTTGCTGCAGGTGTGATTATTGCTGGTAAATTGATTAAAAACGATTGTCAGTCAGCTTAAGGCAGTTAAATGCCTGTTTACATTGATACGCGGGGTAATTCAGTCCTATCTGTGGCGATCTGCGATCGCTGCAGTAGGAAATTTGCGTATGTAGATTTAATGCCAGACCCCAATTTCCCCGGAATGAGGGTATGTAAGGAAGATCGAGATAATTTTGATCCTTGGCGTCTTCCAGCTTTACAAACAGAAAACATTGCATTGCGTTTTCCACGTCCTGATGTATCTATTGCTACTGGCCCAATTGGCGGTAACGAAATTACAACAGAAAACGGATTTCAAAATGGTAATTCAATATTTATTGAGGGTGTTCCATCAGCAAATACCCAAGGTGATTTGAATACTATGAGTAACGTGGTGCCATCACCTATGACATTGGCTCCAAAAGTGGGTTCTATATCTCCCGCCACTGGACCAAAAACTGGTGGTACAAATGTCACAATTCATGGCAGCAACTTTACAGATATTGCAACTGTTAAGATTGGCGGCGTTGTAACAACATTTAATTTAGTAGACTCATTAACTATTACAGCAGTGACACCAGCGTATGCGGTTACTGGTATTGTAGACGTTGAGGTATTTTCTCCGTTTGGCAATAGTACAGCGTACGGTGCGTTTACTTATACCTAAAAATGGCAGATCAGTCGATAACTCAATTACCAGTCGCTATCTCCGTAACGGGCGATGAACAAACTGTAATTGTACAAAGAGGCGTTACAAAGCAAGTACAAGTAAGTCTGATTGCTAACGCAGTATCACCTGGTAAGTTAATTACTAACGTAGTACTAAATGCTCAAAACTATTTAGTATTTTATTACAGTGATGGAACAACTTCTACCACCGGCCCAATTCCTGGGTACACAAATGCAACAATTAATGGTGCTGGTCATTTAATTCTGACCTTAACCACCGGCGGTACAGTTGACTGTGGTAATGTAGTCGGCCCACAAGGACCTACCGGACCAACGGGACCTGTAGGCCCCGCTGGAGCATCAGCTAGTGTAAATGCAGGTTCTGCAACAACACTACCTTATGGTTCTACACCAACAGTAACAAACGTTGGAACAACGCAAAATGCAGTGTTTAACTTCGGTATTCCAGCAGGTCAGCCCGGAGCTGGTGGCGCCACAATTGCAAACGACAACAGCACCAACGCAGTACGCTACCCTATTTTTACAGATGTAACCAGTGGCACACCAACAACAGAGTACGTAGCATCTACACAATTACAGTTTAACCCCGGAGCTGGCACATTGACAACTCCCATCGTTACAGCCACCACCGGTATCGGCGGCGGAATATTTTAAGGTAAATACATGGCTCAGTCTGGCTATACCCCCATACTAATATACAGCTCCACGACAGCGTCTAACGCGCCGTCTGCGGCTAACCTTACCAACAGCTCTTCCGGTTCTGAGCTGGCTATTAACGTTACTGACGGCAAGCTGTACTACAAAGACAATACCAACGCTGTTCAAGTTATTGCCTCTAAGAGCGCCGCATCTGGTGCGTTTAGTTCAGTAAGTATTACTGGTGGCACAATTAACGGTACGGCAATCGGCGGGTCTACACCAGCAGCCGGTGCGTTTACCACGCTATCTTCTAGCGGTTTAGCGACCCTTAACAGCCTGTCTGTAACTGGTCTGACTGGTTACCTATACGCTAACGGCGCAGGCGCTGCTACGGCCTCTACAACGATTCCTACGACCGCTTTGAGCGGCACAATCAGTAACGCCCAGTTGGCAAATAGCTCAATCACCATTGGCACCACTGGAATTTCGTTAGGCAGCACAGCGCTAACACTAGCTGGCCTAACCAGCGTTACAGTAACACAAGACCCAGTAAGCGCACTTCAATTAGCTACTAAACAGTACGTTGATAATATTGCTTCCGGTTTAAGCACTAAAGCACCGGTCTACGTAGCTACAACAGCAAACATTACCCTGTCTGGCGAGCAGACTATTGATGGCTTCTTGACATCATCAAGTCGTGTTTTGGTTAAAAACCAGACAACCCAGTCGCAAAACGGTATCTACGTATCGTCTTCAGGCGCATGGAGCCGCTCATCTGATGCAAACACTTGGAACCAATTGGTTTCTGCGTACGTGTTTGTTGAAGTCGGAACTACACAGGCGGACACCAGCTGGGTATGTACAGTAGACCCGGGTGGCACATTAGGAACTACACCTGTTACTTGGGTACAGTTTTCCGGTGCAGGTACATATACTGCCGGTACTGGTTTAACTTTAACTGGTACTCAGTTTAGCATCACTAACACAGCGGTAACAGCAGGTAGCTACACACTAGGAAACTTTACTGTTAATGCTCAAGGTCAGTTAACTGCTGCGTCTAGCACATCAACAACCGGTTCTGGCAACGTAGTACTTGCAACCAGCCCAACACTGGTTACTCCTAATTTGGGCACACCTAGCGCCTTGGTTGGTACTAACATTACTGGCACAGCGGCTGGCTTGTCAATTGGTGGTAATGCAGCAACAGCCACGACAGCTACTAACGCAAGCAACGTGGCAATAACTACCGGCGCAGCTACAACAAACTACTTGACGTTTGTTACTGCAACAACAGGCAACTTGCCAGTGTTAACAAACACCAATTTAACTTATAACTCGTCCACCAACGCAATCACTGGTGGCATTGCAGGAGGCACGTTCTAGATGGCACAAAGCGGCTACACACCAATAGCGCTTTACTATAGCGCAACAGCAAGTAACACACCGTCGTCTGCCAATCTGGTAAACGGTGAGTTAGCAATTAACATTACAGACGGCAAACTGTATTATAAGAACAATGGCGGTGCAGTTCAAGCTATCGCTATTTTGTCTCGTACAAACGGTAATTTTAGTGATCTCACCGGTGCAATTACTGTAGCAAAAGGTGGAACTTCAGCACAACCAGCTAGCCCAGTAACCGGTATGATCCGCTACAACACGGATACATTCCAGTTTGAAGGCTACGCCGGTAGCTCCCCATCATGGTTGCCAGTGGGCGGTTCAGTAATTAGCAATGATACCTCTACAGCAAGTAATTTGTATCCTATTTTTGCTAATGCAACATCCGGTACAGCTACTACAGTTTATACTAGTAACGCCAAATATTTATACAAACCATCTACTGGTGAATTACAATCATCTATTGTAAATGCCACAAACGGCATTCATGTAAATAGCCAAACAGTATCAGTAAGTTATACTATTGCATCTGGCTCTAGCGGATCAAGTGCTGGCCCCATTACTGTGGCAAGCGGTGTAACTGTAACTGTTTCCAGCGGCTCTCGCTGGGTTGTTTTATAAGGAAATCACATGTCAAGTTTAGTAATTGCTGGCGATACATCGGGGTCAATCACCCTCCAAGCCCCATCCACAGCGGGCAGCACAGTCTTAAACCTCCCAGCCGTATCAGGCACACTAGCCCTCACTTCCGGCTCACAAACCTTCACCAACCTCACAGTCACCAATGACGCTTCTATATCAGGTCTTACTGTTGGTAAGGGTGGAAATTCGTATAACACAGTATTTGGTTATCAAGCTGCTGCTGTAGCAACAGGTGGCTCTAATTTAGCTATAGGTTATCAAGCATTAAATGCTACTACCTCATCTGCTGGAAATACTGCTGTTGGTGATTATAGGGCTTTATACGCCAATACTACAGGTGCAAACAATACAGCACTTGGAAATACTGCTTTAACTTCAAATACAACTGGTAGCAGTAATGTGGGCATTGGTTATCAATCACTTTACTCAAACACCACCGCATCTAATAACACAGCAGTTGGTCATCAAGCTGGGTATAGTAATACGACTGGAACTTACAATACGCTACTTGGTATGCAAGCAGGTTATTCATCAGCCACTAATAATGGCTTAACTGCATTAGGGTGGCAAGCTGGTTATGCAAGCACAGCAGATGGAAGTGTTTATGTCGGTTCTCACGCTGGATATGCTGCAACTGCTACTCATAATACTTTTCTTGGTGCAGATTCAGGATACCTTGTAACTTCAGGTGCAGCCAATACTATTCTTGGTCGCTTTAGTGGCAACCAAGGCGGTCTAGACATTCGTACAGCAAGTAACTACATTGTGTTATCTGATGGTGATGGTAATCCTAGATTGATTAGCGATAATATTGGTAGGGTTTATGTTGGATTAACTGCTACTGCTGGATATTTAGATGGATATTTAACAGTTCAATCAACTGGCACAAATCCTGCAATTACTGCAGCAACAAATTCAAGCGGAAGTGCAACACAATTTGTTTATTCTGCTTGGGCTCCTTTCAATAGCGGTAATAATGTGTTTCATAGTTTTGAAACAGAAACATCACCAACAATAAGAGGAACTATTTCTTATAATCGTGCTGGTGGTTTAGTTGCTTATAACACCACATCTGACCAAAGACTTAAAGAAAATATTGTTGATGCGCCTTCTGCATTGTCTAAAATTAATTCTGTTCAAATTCGCAGTTTTGATTGGAAAGAAACAGGCAATCACAATGATTTTGGCGTAATTGCTCAAGAATTACATCAAGTTGCTCCTGAATGTGTTACCGAAGGTCAAGACAACGAAGATGGAACAATGAAATCCCCATGGGCTGTAGATACATCAGCTTTAGTGCCAGCACTTATTAAAGCTATTCAAGAACTCAACACCTTAGTAACAACCCAAGCAGCCGAAATTGCGGCACTCAAAGCTAAAGTAGGAGCGTAAGACATGGCATCAATTCTCAGTGCAGGAACCTCAAGCGGCACAGCACTAAACCTCACGGGCGACACTAGCGGCATCCTCCAGCTCGCCAGCAATAACGGCACTGTAGGCTTGACGATGGATACAAGTCAAAACATTGGTATTGGTACTACTAGTCCTGCTTATAAATTAGATGTTTCACAAAATATTGCTGGTGAAGGTGCAATTCAAATTACAAATGCTAATGCTGGAACATCGGTTATTTCAGAATTCAGAGCAAGTAATGGAACTAACTTTGCTCTTTATGGAATAGGTGGAACTGGCTATTCAACATACGCACAAATCAGAGCTAATGCTGCAGTAATTTATTCCAACACATCAGCAGGAGTTGGAATTAGTTCAGACAATGCTTCTGGTTATATCACTTTTGGTACAGGTTCTTCTGCTCCTGAACGGATGCGTATTGACTCTAGTGGTAATTTGTTGGTTGGTACTACAACAAGTGCTGGAGGTTCTGCTCCTCATGTAAAAGCAGCTTTAGGAATTAACACACGCTCTGGTCAAGGTGGTTCTTATGGTGGTAATTTATACAATCTGTATTGGACTGGCTCTGCCATGCAATTATGGGTTGATTCTTCGAATTTAGGAAACATTAGCGTTACCTCTGATTATCGTATTAAACGAAATGTTGAAACACAAACTACACCTGCTTTAGAAAGAATAATGGCTTTAAGACCCGTTACCTATCAAATGGCTAATTATGGTGATTTGTTTAAAGCTAGTGACGATATTAAAGAAGGTTTTATTGCTCACGAAGTTCAAGAGATAATTCCTAGCGGAGCAGAAGGTGTAAAAGATGCTGAAAATCAAATTCAATCTTTGCGTTTAGATGCTCTTTGTTCTGTAATGGTTAAAGCAATCCAAGAACAACAAGCCCTTATCACCACATTGCAGACTCAAGTAGCTGCCCTTCAAGCAAAAGTAGGAGTTTAATATGTCCCTTATTCTGAGCGGAACAAACGGTATAACATCCCCCGGCGGCGACACAGGCGCAGCAGACTTTACCATCAATGGACTTACTGTTGGTAAGGGTGGTGGTAGTGTAAGCAATAATACGGCATTTGGTGTAAGTGCTTTAACATCAAATACTTCAGGTGGCACAAATTCGGCATTTGGAATACAAGCTGCCTATTCAACTACATCTGGAAATAGTAATACTGCTGTAGGCGCAACAGCACTTTATTCAAATGTTAGCAATAGTGATAGCACAGCAGTTGGCTATCAGGCGCTTTTTACATCCACAGGCGGTAGTAATACAGCAGTAGGTTCTCATTCTTCACAATTAACTACTACTGGCATATATAATGCTTCTTTTGGCAGATATTCTTTATATAGCAATACCACAGGCGGTTCAAATACTGCTATTGGCGATTCTGCTATGTATCCAAATACAACTGGTTCAAATAACACAGCAATAGGACAATCTGCTCTTAACTCAAACACCACCGCATCTAATAACACAGCAGTAGGTTATCAGGCTGGTTATAGTAATACGACTAATTCAGCATTAACTGCTATAGGATACCAAGCTGCATATGCAAGCACAGGTGGTAGCGTTACTGCTGTTGGTAATTTGGCTGCTGGAACAGCCACTACTGCTACAGGATTAACAGCCGTTGGTAATGCTGCACTTCGATACACTACAACAGGTTCATACAATACGGCAATAGGTAGTGGTGATGCAACACAATATCCACCATTGTTTTTCAACACTACTGGAACTCATAATATTGCAATTGGTGTTCAAACTTTTTACACAAACACCACAGGTTCTTACAATACAGCAATAGGTGATTACGCACTTCAAGCAAACACTACCGCCAATTACAACACAGGATTAGGTTATCAAGCTGGTTATAACATAACAACTGGATTAGCCAATTTATGTTTAGGAAGTGCATCAGCAGGCTCTTTAACTACAGGCAGTAACAATATTTATATGGGGCCGACAACTGCTTCTTCAGCAAGCGTTGGTCAAGAATTTGTTTTAGCTGCAACTGCTGGTTCTGCTGTAGTTGGAAAAGGAACAAATACTGGTTATATCTATTGTGGTGGTGGTGGCGTATATCAAGGCAATAATTCTGCAACTTGGTCTATTACATCTGACCAACGCCTTAAAAAGAACATTGTTGATAATACAGTCGGACTTGATGCCATCAATAAAATTCAAGTTCGCAATTTTGAATACCGCACAGCAGATGAAGTAACCGATTTGCCTAAAGAAAATGCTGTTGATATCAATGGTGTTCAACTCGGTGCAATCGCACAAGAGCTTGCTTTAGTATTGCCAGACTGTGTAAAAACCGAATCTACTGGTGTAATGTCTGTAGATACATCAAATATCACATGGCATTTAATTAATGCTGTAAAAGAACTATCCGCAGAAGTAACCGCACTCAAAGCTAAATTAGGAGCATAAAAATGACAACAACATACACAACTACCATTAACTCGATGTTCACAGTAAACACACCCGACCCTGATTATGTGGTTAATGTGCTCTTTACTGTATCTGGCACAGACGGCACTCATACTGCCTCTATTGACGGCAGCATCCAATTTGCCCAAGAAGCTAAAGAGTCAGGGTTTATTCCTTACGCTAACTTAACCGAAGCTATCGTATTAGGCTGGATTAATGAAGCTACTGACAATCAGGCTAACTACTACGCCAACATTGACGGTCAAATTGCATCAATCATAAACCCACCAGTTAGCCCACAAAACACACCACTTCCTTGGGCAACAGCTAAATAATAAGAAAAATGAACTTTCAAGAATTTTTCAACATGATACTGCCTCTTGTCTTCGTGGCAATTGGTTGGTTTCTAAAAGAGCTCTGGACTGCTGTACAGTCTCTGAAAATTGACTTGCATGACCTGCGCACCCACCTTGCTGAGAACTACATGCACAAGGACGATTTCTCAGACCGCTGGGAAGAGGTGTTAAAGGCCCTGCACCGCGTAGAAGACAAGTTAGACCAAATCCGCAAGTGAACGAAATTCTTAAACAACTCTTAACTGGCAAAGATAACACCACCTACGATATTGGCCGTGTTACATGGTTAATTGGTATGGTTGCCGTTATCCTATTAGCCTTTTATGAGGTAATGCACAACACCGTAAGTATTCGTGAACTGGCTGAGTCATTAGGAATTGTCTCAGCTGCTGGTGGAGCCAGTGTGGCCATGAAGGGCCGCACAGAGCCTAATGGGGAACAATAGTGCCGTATAAAGATCCAGCTAAAAATGCAGCTTGTAAACGTGCTTGGTATTTGAATAACAAAGAAAAAGAACACGCAAGAGTTCGTGAATGGAACAAAAACAACCCCGAATGGATTAAAGAATACCAAAAACAATACAATAAAAAGAACGCCACTAAAAAAGCAGAACAGTCTAAAAACTGGAGAGAAAATAACAGAGCAAAATACAACTCACTGCAAGCAAAACGCCGAGCAATCAAACTACAAGCAACACCACTTTGGTTAACAAAAAAACAAATTAACGAAATTAACGAGTATTATGTAATGGCTAAAGAATTAGAAAAAGTTTTTCCTTGGCCGCAACACGTAGATCATATATTTGCATTGCAGGGTTTTGATATCTGTGGGTTACATGTACCTTGGAACTTGCAAATTTTATCACAAAAAGCAAATTTAGAAAAAGGTAATAGGTCAGACCTATGTTCCCATTAGGAATCATAACTTATGCAAAAATTGGACTTTGTGCTTTATGTTTATGCGGCGCTGGCTATCTTGGCTACAGTTTGGAAGCTGCTCGATTTGATCGTTACAAAGCGGAGCAACAAGCCCTTACCCAAACGCTTCAGGAAGAGCACCAAGCAGCCGCTGACCAAATAAGGAAAGAGAAAGATGCTCAAATTGCTTCTATCAATAACAGCCTCGCTGATGCTCTTGTGCGGCTGCGTAGCCGTCCCAGTCGCGCCCAAGGCGCCGCAAATGGACAAGGCGGAACTGGGTTGTCCCTTTCTGCAGAGGATGCAACTTTTCTTGAACGGGAAGCTGCCCGAGCAGACGTGCTCAGAAGCGCGCTAGACGCTTGCTATAAACAATACGACGCACTGAAATAGGCGCGTCCCCCCCAATTTGCATTATTATATGCAAAGTAAGGAGCCAAAATGAAACAATTAGTAGTAATACTACTGTGGATATTAGGTGTATTTGCCGCTATTCACTTTACAGACCGATACACCCAGATTGAAGAAAACATCATGGCAATCGCTAAATCCACTCTAGACTTTATAACCAAAGAAGAAGGCGCCCGTAACAAGGCCTACAAGGACTCTAAGGGCTTGTGGACCATTGGTGTAGGCCACCTCATAAAAAGTGATGAGCAAGACCTTATTCATGCAACCTTGACAGACGAGCAGGTAGAAGAGCTTCTTAAAAGCGATTTAAAGTGGTGTAGCGAGGCCGTAGAGAGTTCGGTGAAGGTACCCCTTCAACAGAACCAATTTGACGCCCTATACAGCCTTTGCTTCAATATTGGAGAGACTAACTTCCGTAAGTCTACTGTTGTTAAGAAAATTAACGCAAATGATATGCAGGGGGCGGCAGATGCCATCCTCATGTGGAATAAGCCAGATGTGCTTATTAACCGCAGAAAACGCGAAAGAGCATTGTTTTTAGGGGCGTAAACCACCCATTTTTTGCATTAGTATAAGTAGGACTGATCATCCTTTTTTAATCAATTACTCGAGGAATTGCCATGGAAGGCTTTAAAAAGATAGTTAAAATGAAGACAGGCGGCGGCGTGTCTAAGGCTGTAGCTAAGTGCTACGGCGGCAAAATGAAAAAAGGCGGCGAAGTTGATGCTGCTGACATCAAGCAAGATAAAGCAATTGTTAAAAAAGCCTTTGCTATGCACGATAAACAAGAGCATGGTGGTGAAAAGACTGATCTTTCCAAGTTAAAGCGTGGTGGCCGTTCCAAAAAAGAATGCGGTACTGTCCGTAAATACAAGACCGGCGGCTCTGTAACCAACGTTTACGAAGCTAAAAAATCCTCTGGCGACTTAGATAACATCCGCAAAACCAAGTTAATCAAACCAGGTAAAGCTGATGCTCCTTCTAAGGCTGCCGTAAAAGGCAAAGATGTTGGTGCTAAAACCACTGGTGCATCTGGTCACAAAGACCCATATATTAAAAGCAAAGAATCTGGTAAAGCAGCTACAGCCCCATCTGGTGCTAAAGGCGGACCAAACAAATACAAGTGCGGCGGCAAAGTAAAGAAAATGGCTGGTGGTAAGCAAGTAGGCGCAACTGAAGCCCAACAAAAATACTACGACAAAAACATGGCTGAAGGCGATAAAAAAGCAGCAAAAGCTGATTACGAAGCCTTTGGTTCACGTGGTGATGCAGCTCGTAAAGGTATGTCAGAAGGTCGTATGGATGCACTTGGTAACCCATATAAGAAGGGTGGCAAAGCAAAAGTAAAAAAGTTTGCTGACGGAGGCTATACTGGTGACGATCCTATTGTTAAGTATCGTATGGGTATGACTGACGCTGCTGGCAATCCAACAACACCAACTCCGGCTGCTGCACCAGCTCCTACAGCACCTAATCCAGCTATGATTGAAGACGAAAGCGATCGCGGCAATGTAAGCCCAGCTGCTGCAGCTTTCAACAAAGATATCCCTGGCGCAGGTCCAGTGGCCCCATCTACAGCATTACGCCCAACTCCAAGAGTGCGTCGTGTTACAGCAATGAAAAAACCTGGCATGATGGATAATCTATTAGCTAAGCCAAGCGTTAAAAACTTCTTAAACAACTTTAACCAGTCTGCTTTAATAGGTGCTAAAAAAGGCGGCAAAATTAAAGGTAAATGCTAATATGCCATCCAAAAGCCAAGCACAAGAGCGCTTGATGGCTGCTTCGGCTCACAATCCTAAGTTTGCTAAAAAGGTTGGTGTGCCCACTAAAGTTGCCAAAGAGTTTAACAAAGCCGACAAAGGCGTCAAACTTAAATCATTACCAAAGCGGGTTTCTGGTAGGGGGCGCTAAATGGCGTACAGCAACACAACTGGTCAAACAACAATCAATGTTGACCAGCTAATTTCATACGCATTTCGTGATTCTGGCAAAGCTGCCGAGGAAATGACGCCTGAGCTAGTTAATGCTGGCAAACAGGCGCTTTTTTACAACCTTCAAAATCTTTCCAATTTAGGCGTTAATCTTTGGCTTTTGGAAAACCAATTATACGGTGCCCTAACAGCCCAGCAACAATTGGTTCTTCCAAAAACCACAATTGATGTTCGTGAAGCAAACTGGGTTTATATTATTAACCAGTCAGCTTCTGAATATTTACCAGTAGATAACCCGAGCTCCCCCGCAGTATTTGATCAAAACTTAGATTTAGTTTCCACATCCACTGTAGGTAAAAACTATTTTGGTCTTGAATACACATCTGCCCAGCCTGTTTATTACGTTGGTTTTAATGGTTACGCTGCTAACGGTGGTACAACCACATACAATTTTGCGTATGAAGTAAGCAATGACGGTGTTACTTGGAAAACTGTACAACAATTTCCAGCCACCACATTATCTGATAAACAATGGCAATATTTTAATATTAGTATTACCCCAACATACAAATATTATAGATTACGTGAAACAGTAGCAACAACTTTTTCTATTCGTCAAATTGTGTTTTCAACCAGCCAACAAGTTATTCCTTTGGCCCGTTTAAACCGCGATGATTACTGGAATTTACCAAACAAACAGTTTCCATCGGTTCGTTCGTTACAATACTGGTATGACCGAACCATTGAGCCTTCAATGTATTTATGGCCTGTGCCAAATAATGATTTTCAAATGTTTCAGCTTCTTGTTGAAAAACAAATGGAAGATGTTGGTTCATTAACAAACCAAATTTATGTTCCTGATCGTTGGATTAACTCTGTGCAAGCTACACTATCACATCGTTTATCTCTTCAGATACCTGGTGTAGATTCAAACCGTATTCAATATTTAGAAGGCTTGGCAGAGAAATATTTCATGCAAGCTAATAACGAAGAGCGTGATAAATCGCCTATTTACTTCCAACCTAATATAAGCTATTACACAAGATGAGCGTAATAATGACCTACGATTCGCTGGTTTTAAATATCCAGCAATACATGGAGCGTGATGACGCAGATTTTGTTGCGCAGATTCCTAACCTTATTGCGTTAGCAGAATCTTCTATTGCTGCTGAACTTAAAACATACCTCCAGCTTATTGTAGTAGAAACCAATCTAGCAACTAACCAGACTGTACTTAATAAGCCAGCTCGTTGGCGTAAAACTGTTTCTATGAAAGTTAATGGTAAACCAGTGCTGCTTCGTAGCCAAGATTATGTAGCTCAGTATCTTTCAGAATCTAGCAACGGCCAGCCACAGTACTATTCAGAGTACGATTTTAACAACTGGAATTTTGCACCAGCACCAAATACAAGCTACCCAGTAGAAATTATCTACTACGCCGAAGTGCAGCCATTGGATGAAACAAATCAACAGAATTTATGGACTGCCATTGCACCACAAGCTATGTTGTACGGAGCACTTTTACAAGCTCAAGGATATTTAAAAGCCTTAGATAAATTACCTGTTTGGAAGGGCTATTACACAGATGCTATTGCAGCACTTAAGAAAGAAGACAATTCTCGCCGGGTGGATCGTAACACTTCGGTACAGGAACCCTAATATATGACTACTCCAGTTTACGTATCACCTTTTACAGGAACCGTTGTTACAGCAACAGATGTGTCTTACTATGCTCTTGCATTTAGTTCAAATACACAACTTTTTTGGCCTTCTACAGTTAATAATTCTCAAACTCCTGCTGCAAGAATTATTGATTGCGTTGCTTCTTCTTCTGGCCTGTCTATTGCTCTTCCTCCAGGTAATCAAGGGACATTAGGTGCCGATATTCTGTTTCGTAACTTAGGTGCTCAAGCATTTACTGTTACAGATTACGATAGCGGCGCTTCATTTACTGTTCCTGTTGGTATATCTAAATACGTTTATTTAGTAGATAACACTACTGAAGCTGGTGTTTGGCATAATGTAACTTTTGCAGCTGGAACATCATACGCAGATGCAGCATCATTAGCTGGTTCTGGTTTAACAACCATATCTGGTAAATTAGCAACATCACAAAATCCTGTTGATTTAACATCATCTCCGGTAATTAACGATGCCAGCCGTGCGGCTACATTTGTTTGGAATGGAGGGGCTGGAACATTTACACTTCCAATTGTTTCTAGTTTATCAGCAGGTTGGTTTATTGGGTTTCGTAATAACGGAACAGGTTCTTTAAACATTAATCCGGTATCTCCAAATACTATTAATGGTTTAACAACTATTGTAGCAAACCCCGGCGATTCTGGTTTTATTATGTTGGATACCAACAGTGGTGGTTTTATTACCGTAGGATTAGCGCCAGTAAACAATGTAACTTTTACAGCGGCAACATACGACGTTGATACCATTCCGGGTAACACATTTAGCTTAACTTCTTTTGCCCCAATTATTCAGACTTATATTGCACAATCTGGTACACGTACTAGCACTTTAGCAGTAACATTACCCGCTATTACTCAAATTTATATTCTGGTTAATAACACAAACCAAACTGGCTATAATATTACGTTCCAAAATCAAGGAAGCTCACAACCTCCTTTAATACTATCGGCCGGCACAGTTCAAACAATTCTTAGCGATGGTTTAAACCTTTATCCTTTAACTACCTCGTCTGCTGGTTTATTTTATGCAGCAAATGGTACAGCTTCTGTTCCATCATATTCTTTTAATAATGACACTGCAACAGGTATGTATCTTGTAGGTTCTTCTATTCTTGGATTGACAGCTAACGGCCATGAAATTATTCAAATGGATAATTCAAACTTGTCCGCACCTCTTGTAACTGTAAACGCAACATTAAACGCACAACTTATTGATGGTGGGACGTTCTAAATGGCGGCTGATAATCAGCAACAGGACACCTCGCAATATACATCAATTTATTCCCTGGCTATTCCAGCGGGCATTAAACGCGATGGTACCCAATTTCAAAACGACCAATACACTGACGGTGTATGGTGCCGTTTTCAACGTGGCGACCCTAAAAAAATGGGCGGTTACCGCACACTGTTTCAAAGCCTAGTTGGTATTTACCGTGGTTTAGTTGCGCAACCATTCAACGGCGTCAACTACATTTTTGCAGGTAACTATCAAGAATTAGATATATTTACAACCGGTACAACTTATGCCACAGGTAGCGGCCCTTTTACGGTAAACATTTTACCGGGCACTGTTTATTTTACATTGGTGTCTAATACAACATCTTCTTTTGTTGTCGCTGGTAACCAAACAACTTTATTCCCAACTGGTACTAAAGTTATTTTTAGCCAGACTGGTACACCTACTGTTTATATAGTAAGCACATCTTCCTACACCTCTCCAAACACCACAGTAAACGTTACTGGTGGTTCTATTTCCGGTACTCCAGCTAAAGCATGGTTAGATAATACTCCGGTATTTACCGGAGACGCAGATCTTCAAACAGACCCATCTATTGGTAACTATCGAGTTACTTGGCAATTTGATTCAATCTTTAGCCCATCTGGCGGCAATCTTCAAGTATTAGCACATCCCGGATATAATTTACAAAATATTGATAACGGCGTTGTAAGTCAAGTTCTTATTGGAAACATTACGCCAGACGCAACAGATACCTGGAACTTTACTGGCCTATCTGACAGCGCAGGTCAAAACCCAACATATAAACCAATTAGTGTTGACGGCGGCGTTTGTGTTCTGTATCCATTTATATTTGTTTACGGTTCTAGTGGCTTTATCGCCAATAATAATGTAAGCACTACATACGCATCTCAAAGCCCCTATGATTGGAACGGCACATTTGCCAATCAGGTAAACGTAGCCTCATCAAAGATTGTTAAGGGTGTGCCAATGCGTGGTGGTACTAACTCACCATCTGGCTTATTTTGGGCTACTGACTCCCTTATTCGTGCTTCTTTTAACTCCCAAGCAACTGGAATTTATTGGACATACGATATTATTTCTAGCCAAATCTCTATCATGTCTTCCAATGCTGTTGTGGAGATGGACGGAATTTATTTCTGGATGGGTGTTGATCGTTTCTATTTATACAATGGTTCTGTACAAGTATTACCAAACGATAAAAACGTGAACTGGTTGTTTGATAACATTAACTACGAACAACGCCAAAAAGTGTGGGCCACTAAGATTCCACGCTATAATGAGATTTGGTTCTTTTACCCCCGTGGCACCGCAACAGAATGTACAGATGCTATTATTTATAACGTAAAAGACAAGCTCTGGTATGATGCTGGTCAAGCAACCGGTGCTCAACGTTCTTGTGGATACACCACAGAAATCTTCCCAACACCTATTTGGGCTGATTGGAATTATAATCCAATTTTTAGTAAAACATTTAATGTTATTGCACACCCAGCTAGTTTACCAGCTCCAAATGCTAATCAGTTTTATTTAGCTGGGGATCAAACAATTGGTTTTAGCCCTGGTGACTCAGTATCATTTAACACTACAAACAGTTTTAATAAAACTTATGTTATTACAAATAGCACCAATATTTATAACACAACTGTAGTTCCACCGGGTGTTACTCGGGTAACTGTTGCTGAAAACTTTTCCCCTAGCCCAACCGTTGGAGAATCAGTATATAGCGTTGCAGGTGGGTTTAATATTTGGCAACATGAATACGGTCAAAATGAAATTGCGCTAAATGGTGAATTTGCTGTTTATTCTAGCATTACTACCAGCGACATTGGCTGGTTAACAGGCACACCTAGCCAAGATGGTTTAGTTGGTGTTAACCGACGTATGCACTTGCGTCGTGTTGAGCCAAACTTTTTGCAATCCGGTACAATGGCTATGAGCATTTTAGGTCGTAAGTTTGCTGGCAGCCCCATGCAAGAAATTGCAGGACCATACTACTTTAACCAAGATACTGGTAAAATCGACTTACGTGTAGAATACCGTTTAGTTCGTTTAAAATTTGAATCTAACGTAATTGACGGTAATTTTGAAATGGGTCGTAACTTAATTACTGCAGAGTTTGGCGATGAGCGCCCCTAAAAACTTTCAACAGTTTTTTCCATGTTTGCCGGACTATATGACATGGGAAGACTGGAATGGCAATTTGGCTATTTATTACGGCCAAAAGAATATTGAATTT
>Ga0208253_1000344_pt1 | contig 20289 bp, 19 predicted proteins | sample CryBogCBE10Oct08_FD_184573 | JGI IMG/M metagenome (GOLD analysis project Ga0208253, IMG submission 184573) | Freshwater microbial communities from Crystal Bog, Wisconsin, USA - CBE10Oct08 (SPAdes) | ecosystem: Environmental > Aquatic > Freshwater > Lake | place: Crystal Bog, Wisconsin, USA...
AAGCGAGACGGTTACCTTCCGGTTCGGCCAACTTCCTCCAGAGTTAATAATGGCGGAGCGAACACGTTCTTTTGATTCTCCGAGCGCGGCATCGGGCAGGCCCAACAAGGTGTAACCAGGTAAACCATCAGCAATATCTACTTCAATCTCAATCGGTAGGCCCTCAAGACCCAGAAGCGTGAAAGTGGAAATTTGGGAGAGTGTCATTGAACGAGTCCGACCCGATAATCGATCGCGCAACCGAACAAGCCATCACCCAATACGCTGGCAAAGTCCAAGCGAAAGCCTCGACGCTGCATAACCGAATCACTGTTCTCACGGAGCCACGCACGCGCCAAAAGTTCGAGGCGCGTCTCTTTCGCCCGCGAGATTGCCTCAAGCGGCTCGCCAAAGCGAGTGGAGCTGCGAGTTTTCACCTCAACAAATGCAACTGTTCCATCTGGGCCAATCGCAATCAGATCCAGTTCACCTAACTTGTGACGCCAATTTTTTTCGACGATTGTGAATCCTTTGTGCGCAAGATATTCAGCGACTCGTTGCTCGCCCCAGGCACCAAGTTCAATGTTTCGCTGTGACATGTGACAAAGGTAGATCGGTGACGCGTCGCAGAATCGCCTACGTCAGTTGGCTGTGAAGAACGTGGCGTTGTGGACTACAAAAGCTCCGCCACGTTCGCAAACGACGTGCGGTGGTGCTTGGTCACGCCATGTTTACGCAGTGCTTCCATGTGTGAAGCAGATGAATAGCCCTTATGGCCGGCAAAGCCATACTCCGGAAACTCTGCATCGAGCTGAATCATGATGCGATCGCGGTAGACCTTGGCGAGGATGGAAGCAGCGCTGATGCTGATAGCGACTTGATCGCCTTTCCATACAGCGAGATTGGGGGTCGCTAACCCAGGGATGGCGTAGCCATCGGTCAAAACATATTCCGGCTCTGGTTTGAGCTCCGCCACTGCGCGGCGCATTCCCTCGATGTTTGATTTATGGAGACCGAACGAATCAATCTCGTCTACGGATATCTCAATGATGGAATGCGCCTCAGCGTATTCGATGATTACGTCGAAGAGTTCTTCTCGAACTTTTTCGGATAATTTCTTAGAGTCCTGCACTTTGGCCAGCGCCTTATCAAAGGGATCTTTCAAAATAACGGCGGCGACAACAAGCGGTCCTGCGCACGGCCCACGGCCTGCTTCGTCGACGCCCGCGATTCTGGTTAAACCAGAGTCACGTAACGTCTGTTCAATGCTTGACTGCAACCTTCGATAAATCGTGACCGACGCTCAAGAAAGTCATGTGATTGAAAGGCCACACGACGAACTCTGCACGCCCGACGACATCGCTCAATGGAACCATGCCTTTGTGAACATCATCAGTATGAAAACGTGAATCCGCGCTCGCGCCACGGTGATCGCCCATCACCCAGATGAAACCTTGTGGGACCGTGACGTTAAACGCCGAATCGCTCGGCTTGTTGCCGGCAAAAATATATGGCTCGTTAATCGATGTGCCATTGACCTGCAGATGTCCAGCGGTGTCACAACAGACGACGTGATCGCCGCTGACGCCAATAACGCGCTTAATCAAATATTGCTTTGCTGGATCGGGAAGCACGCCTACATCAACCAAGCCAGTCTTAATCCACTCGGCAGGACCCGTGGTGGTATTAACCGGAGCCGCACCAAGCCAGTTAGCGGGATCGCGGAAGACGACGACTTCACCGCGCTTGATATCGCTGAAGAAGTTTGCAAACTTATTAACGGCAATGCGATCGCCGATTTGTAGGGTGTTCTGCATCGAGCCAGAAGGAATATAGAAGAAATGGATAAAGAAGGTCTTAACGACAACAGAGACTACGAGCGCCGCCACAACAATGATGGGGACTTCTCGAAGCAGCGACCCCTTTTTAGGTAGACGCATGAAGGCGAAGCGAACTTATTCTTGAGTTGCTTCTGGAGCAGCCTCAGCGACAGCTGTCTCTTCAACAACTGTCTCAACCGCAGTCTCTACGACTGGTGTCTCAACAACTGCTTCTTCGACTACAGCTTCAACAACTGGAGCGGCCTTTGGAGCGGCGACTGGCGTCTCTTCAACGATGAACTCGTTGTTAGCGCCACGGCGTTCCTTAATCTTTGATGCCTTACCGCGAAGCTCGCGGAGGTAGTACAACTTTGCACGACGAACATCGCCGCGGCGAACCATCTCGAACTTCTCGATGACTGGAGTGTGTACTGGGAATGTGCGCTCTACGCCGATTCCGTAAGAAAGCTTGCGAATGGTGAAGGTCTCGCGAACGCCAGAACCCTGACGGCGGATGACTACGCCTTGGAAGACCTGGATACGGCTCTTGTTACCTTCGATAACACGAACGTGGACTTTGATCTCATCTCCGGAACGGAAGTTGATAACGTCGGTACGGAGTGAGGCAGCATCTACTGCGTCTAACACGTTCATAAGGTTTCCTAACATCTCATAAGGCTTCTCGTCAGACTGAGGTCGCATTGCCATCTAACTGGCTTGGACCTTGCCCATCACGAATAGAGGGCTATCTTGCCACAGCGGGCGGTGCGGGGCGAAATTGGCTCAGCCGACCAGGGCTTTCAGGCTGGGATAGAGGGCTGGGCCAGCGGCCACGACTGTCTCCCCCGCGTGAATATCGCCGGTTACGAGCGCGCCGGCCTCGGCGGCGACTAACCCGCCAGCTGCCAGATCCCATTCCTTCAGCCCGAATTCGAAGTAGCCATCGAGTGCACCCATCGCGACATAACAGAGGTCAACCGCCGCGGCGCCGGCGCGACGGATATCGCGGCAGTTGGGAATTATTTTCTCGACGATGCTGGCCTGATATTTGCGGCGCTCGCGATCGTAGGCAAAGCCGGTTCCCAGCAATGCCATATCCAATTCGACCGGGTTGTTGCAACGAATTGGCTCACCATTAAAGCTCGCTCCACCGCCACGAGTTGCGGTCCATAAGGAATTCGTTGATGGCGAATACACGACACCGACGCAAACGCCGCTTGCATCCTTCGCGGCAATGCTGACGTTCCAACCAGGTAATCCATAAAAATAATTAACGGTGCCATCCAGTGGATCGATGACCCAGGTGATGCCCGATGTCGAGTCCCGCGCTGCGCCTTCTTCGCCGATGATGCCGTCCGTAGGTCGAGCAGCAAGCAACGATTCCACAATCAATTTTTCACTCGCGATATCCATCTGGGTCGCGAAATCCACGGCCGAGGTTTTCTCCGACAACGCGAAGGTCGCTGGGCGATTAGCCAGCAGCTCGCCTGCGGCAAGCGCGACCGACTCGGCTAGCTCTAACAGGGCGGCGAAATCGTGTTCGGATGAAGGCATGTGCCTACTCTAATCTCAAAGTTGCGCGAGGTAGCTGAAAAAGTAGACCCGCTGTGGCACTCTTGCCTCGTGAGCAACCACCAAGATGACGAGGTCGTAGACCTTCGCCTCGTCGGCCGCTCTGAGGATGGCAATCACATCGAATTTACCGATATACACAATCGTCAATTCCAAGCCCGCCTCAGTGATTCGCTGCGCGCCGCGGTCAACCAACCTCGGTTAGCTGCCATCAAAGTGGAGTCCGACGAACCAACGACGACGGTAAAGGAAGTTCAGTCACGCTTGCGTGCTGGCGAGAGCATGGATGCCATATCTCGCACCACCGATTGGTCGCTAGAAAAGATTGAGAAATTTGCCGGACCGATTTTGCAAGAACGTGCCTTTGTCATCGCGCAGGCCTTGAAGTCGCCGACTCGTCGCGATGCATCATCGCCGACCTTGAACGAAGCGATGACTAATCAGTTGACCACCCATGGCGTGGATCTTGAAGAAGTTGAGTGGAACACCCATCGTCGTCGTGATGGCTTGTGGGATATCGCGCTCTATTACCCCAACCGTGACGGTCAAGCAGATGCCCACTGGTCTTTTAATACCGCTACCGGAACTTTGATCGCAGAAGATGATTCAGCGAAATGGATTGTTGGCGAAGCAAAAGAAGCCCGACCACGCACCCCCGCACAAGGTTTGGTCTATCCAACAACCAGCACTGGTCCAGCACCTCGACTCGTCTCCGTTAAGGAAGAGACCGTCAGCATTGAAGTTTCAGAGACCTTCGAATTTCGCGATGAAAATGACGACGAGAACCAAGATGCAGGATTTGAAAGCGATGCAGTGGAAGACGATGCCGAGTCTGATGGCGTTGTAAAGCGAGTAAAGCTTCCGTCATGGGATGACATCATGTTCGGCGGCAAGAAAGATTCAACCGACGACTAAAGCCGGGCCTACTTAGGCGTTGTCAAGAGCGGTACTTGAGTTTCGATCTTCGTTAATCCACCGTGGTGCCCGACCATGCCACTCTCCTGCTTTACCCGCTCGGGATCAATCAAAATTAAGTCATCATGCGGGATGACAATCAAATCACCCATCCGGTCTTCGCTGTCCATCGAAACGGTGCTACCGAATAAGCCCGTGGCTATAGCTTCCGACTTCGTGTGAACAGTCGCTCGATTTCCCAACGTGTCGCGCCAGAGTGCAGCAGTATCGGCTATCGCGCCTTCGCGCACATACATATGACGTGCTCGAGGTTCACCGCCAATCAGCGTGATGTTCTCCATCAGGTTGTTCTCAAAGCCCAACACAATGTTATGTTCCGAATTCACCATGCCATGATCGGAGGTCATCCAGATTCGACTACCGGCAGGAAGCGCGTTTCTCAATCCGACTAATAAATCCGAAACAACTTTCAAAGCCTCGAGCCATTTCTCTGACCCAACACCTGCATCATGACCGGCCGCGTCAAGATTATTTATATATACGTATGCGAACGAGCGAGGCTTCGAAAGCGCTCTCACTGCCTCGGCAATCATTTCTGGCAGAAGATTTGCGCCCATGTATGAAGCTCCGCGTAGAGCGGCTTGCGTGAATCCCGATCCTTCGTAACGTTTCGCGGCGACGTGACCCACGTGAATCCCATCGGCCACCGCACGTTCAAATAACGTAGGCGTTGATTGCCAGACAATCGGGTCGACGCGATCATCCCATTTCAGCGAATTAAGAAGTCGACCGGGGTCGCCACTGCGCGGAACCCGAACCGTGTAGCCGAGCATGCCGTGCACACCAGGAAGCACACCGGTTCCGAAAGACGAGAGATTGGTCGCCGTCGTAGAAGGAAAATGCGAGGTCAATGGATCACGCGATTGCATCTCCGCAAATATCGGAAACTCGTCTCCGTATTTCATCAGCGCATCCGCACCGAATCCATCAACCAGCACGAAGCACTCGCGCTGGCCGGCACTCTGGTCAATTCCAAGCGGATTGCTTGCGGTGGCGAGCCCCAATGAGGCGAATATCGAATTCGAGAGCCCAGCTAAATTGCTCATCGATTCCATGTGCTTATCCTGCCCTATCAAGTCTGCCCCTATCGAGTGAGGTAACCTCGGAGCGTGATTAAGTATTCAGCAGAAGTCAGCGCCGCCCGTTCGGCCGGCAAGCCCATCGTTGCACTCGAATCCACAATTATCAGTCACGGATTGCCGCGACCAAAGAATCTAGAAGTTGCACTCGAGGTCGAAGAGATTGTTCGCTCTGCTGGCGCGGTTCCTGCCACCATCGCGCTGATTGACGGCGTAATCCACGTGGGCCTTGAGGAAGATCAACTCATTCGCATTGCCACCGACGATTCCGTCGTCAAGGCATCGACTCGCGATTTAGCAATCATTGAAATGACGAAGCAGTCTGCGGCAACCACCGTTGCGGCAACCGCGCACATTGCCAAATTGGCCGGCGTCGATGTCTTCGCGACTGGCGGCTTGGGCGGAGTACACCGCGGCCATTCGTATGACGAATCCGCAGATCTGACCGCGCTATCTCAACTGGAAATCATCATTGTCTGCGCCGGCGTTAAATCCATTTTGGATGTTGCTGGCACGCTCGAGCGACTAGAAACCTATTCCGTTCCAGTCCTGGGTTACAAGACAAATAAGTTCCCCGGTTTTTATCTCACCAATTCTGGGTTTGAAATCGAGCATCGAGTTGATTCGCCAGCGGAGATTGCCGCCATCTGGAAAAACCGTGCCGACCTCAAAACAAATGATCGCGCGATTGTTGTGACCAATCCGGTCGCGAACCAGATGAATCCAGCTCTGCATGATGAAATTTTGAATTCAGGACTAGCCGCTGCGGCCGCGAATCACATCGTGGGCAAAGCGGTCACGCCATTTTTGCTCGAGCATTTTCATACCGCCAGCAAGGGCGAATCGTTGCGCGTGAATATCGACATCATTAAGTCGAACTCACATCTCGCCGCCGAAATCGCCGTCGCTCTTAAGAAGTAATACACCTCCCCTATGAGCAAAGTCCTGTGTATTGGCGACATCATGTTGGATGTCACCGCCGTGACGGGACGCGAGCTCGAACAAGGAGTTGAAACCAGAGCTCATATCTCCACCCAAGGCGGTGGCGCCGCCGCAAACGTAGCTTCCTGGCTGGCTTCACATGGCACACCCACGTATCTGGTGACGCGCGTCGGCGACGATGCGGCCGGTCGGACATTGCTCGATGAACTCGATCAATACGGTGTTGAACACTCGACCACCGTGGTTGCGGGATTGAGCACTGGCGTGGTCGTTGTAATTGTGGACGCACTTGGCGAGCGGACGATGTTTCCTGACTCTGGTGCGAATGCAGGTTTGGGTTTAGCAGATCTGCCAGATCTTTCCGATTTCACCACTTTGTATTTGTCGGGGTATCCACTGATTAATCCGATCTCACGTCCCGGAGTTCTGCAAATCATCGAGAAGGCGAAGAGCGTCGGACTTCCTATCGTCTTTGACCCTGCAACCGTTGGCGTGCTCCGCGAAGTAGGAATTCCTACCGTCCGCGAGTGGTTGAAGAATATGGATGTATTGATTCTCAACGAAGAAGAAGCACACTTCTTATCTGGCATCGGAAATCCCATCGAAGCCGCATCCGCACTTCTTGAATTGGTTCCAACCGTCGTGATCAAGCGCGGCGGCGCGGGCGCACTCGCCCAATCGCGCGAACATTCACTTGTTCAAGTCCCTGCAATCTCGACAACTGTCGTCAACACAACTGGCGCTGGGGACGCTTTTGCCGCCGGATTCATACAGGTGTGGGTCGAGACCAAGGATTCATCGCAACTTGAGGCCGCAATTAGTCGTGGTGCAGAACTTGGGGGCCAATGTGTCGCACATATCGGCGCCCGCCCGCTTGTCGCTCCCCGATAAATCACCATTCATTGGGCAAGATAGCGCCCATGGCAAAAACACCTAAAGCCGTTCTCCCGAAACCTGGCGAGAACCCTGGTCGCATCGTCGACATCGACGTCTCACAAGAGATGTCCGAATCATTCTTGGAATATGCATATTCCGTTATTTATTCTCGCGCGTTGCCTGATGCTCGCGATGGCTTGAAGCCCGTCCAGCGTCGCATCCTCCACCAGATGTCCGATATGGGCTTGCGCCCCGATCGCGGTCACGTGAAGTGCGCTCGTGTTGTTGGCGAAGTAATGGGTAAGTTGCACCCGCATGGCGATGGCGCGATTTATGACGCGATGGTTCGTATGGCACAACCATTCTCGATGCGCTTGCCGTTGATTGATGGCCACGGAAACTTTGGTTCGCTCGATGCCGGCCCAGCCGCAATGCGTTACACCGAATCTCGTCTCGCTACTCCAGCAATGGCAATGGTGGATGAGTCCGATGAGAACACCGTTGATTTCGGCGGTAACTACGACGGTCAGCTTTTGGAACCACTCGTTTTGCCTGCCGCATTCCCCAACCTGTTGGTTAATGGAGCGACCGGTATCGCAGTAGGTATGGCGACCAATATGGCGCCCCACAACTTGGGCGAAGTCATCGCCGCTACTAAGTATTTGATTGAAAATCCCAAGGCGACTTTGAAGCAGTTGATGAAGTTCGTGCCTGGCCCAGATTTCCCTACGGGTGGCGAATTAGTCGCAACCGACGGCATTGCCGAGGCATATGCATCAGGCCGCGGTTCTTTCAAGGTTCGCGCAACTGCAGTTATCGAAAAGGTCACCGCCCGCAAGATGGGCATCGTGATTACCGAGTTCCCATACAACATCGGCCCCGAAAAGGTTGTCGAAAAGATTGCTGACTTGGTCAAAGCCAAGAAGATTCAAGGCATCTCAGACATCATCGACCTCTCCGATGGTCAACAAGGCACCAAGGTTGTTGTGGAGATTAAGAATGGCTACGAGCCAGAAGATATTCTCGCCAACCTCTATAAGTTGACTCCGATGGAGGATCAATTCTCTATCAACGCGGTTGCGTTGGTGAATGGCAAGCCGTTGACGCTTGGCCTCAAGGAGTTACTACAAGTCTTTATCGACCACCGCATCGAAGTCGTTCGCCGTCGTTCTGAGTTCCGCTTGGGTAAGGCGCAAGCCCGCCTTAACTTGGTGGATGGTTTGCTCAAGGCAATTATCGACATCGATAAGGTCATCAAGATCATCCGAGCCAGCGAAGACGCTGCTGCCGCAAAGGATGCGCTGATTAAGGGATTCAAGCTGAGTGATGAGCAAGCCACTTACATCTTGGATATGCCGCTTCGTCGATTGACCAAGATGAGCAAGCTAGAGCTCGAGAGCGAACAAGCCGAACTCAAGAAGACGATTGCAGCGCTCAAGAAGTTGCTCTCTTCTGACGAGACCATCAAAGCTCAGGTCGCAGAAGAGTTGACCGAAGTCGGCAAGAACTTCGCGACTCCTCGTCGCACTCGCCTCTCGGCGTAACTCCCTTTAAACTCCAGACATGATTGTTGATGTCTGGTCTGATGTGGTCTGCCCTGAGCTGCTCGGTTTCGTCGCTCAGGTTGGCCTTGATCAAGCACAGGCCACAGAGATTCTCGCCTCTAAAGAATATGCCGATGATGTGCTTCAAGATCAGCACTTGGCCCAACAACTAGGAGCAAACGGAGTGCCGTTCTTTGTCTTCGATATGAAGTACGGCATTTCTGGTGCCCAGCCCCAAGAAGTCTTCAACGCCACGCTCGAGAAAGCACTAGAAGAGAGCGTTACTGCCTAAAGGTGCGGAACTGGCGACGGGAATCGAACCCGCCCCGGCAACTTGGTAAGAGTTGCTATGCAACCAAAACACCTCGCCAGCCCGCTTCGCGAGCATCGTCGCTTTATTGGCTCTTCAGTCGCGGCGAAGGCCAAGATGTGGATTTGAAACCTCTGTGGAAAAGAAAAGAACCTCGATTTCTCGAGGTTCTAATGTCGCCAGCTCCAGGGCGGAGAATCTTGTCAATTGGCTTACCAAGCCGATTCGCAACCGCTTTCTTACCAAAGTAAGACAAGACGAGTATTACACAAAATCGAATTACTCGGAGTGAAACTAAGCGTCGATACGTTCGCGATCGATTTCAGCGTTTGAGATGAACTCCTTGCGCGGAGCGACTTCGTTACCCATCAACAGCTCGAAGACTGCCTCCGCTGCTACCGCATCCTTCATGGTCACGCGACGAAGCGTGCGCTTCTCTGGGTCCATAGTGGTTTCGCGGAGCTGATCTGCATCCATTTCACCCAAGCCTTTGTAACGCTGGATTGGTTCTTTCCAACGCTTTCCGGCCTTTGTTAAATCTGCAGTGACCTTGCGCATTTCATCATCTGAATATGTGTAGTGGACTTCTCCGCGCTTTCCGCCAATTACATCGATGCGATGTAATGGAGGAATTGCGGCAAAGACGCGACCATCTTCAATAAGTGGGCGCATGTAGCGATAGAGCAAAGTCAGTAGCAAGCAGCGGATGTGAGCGCCGTCGACGTCAGCATCAGACATCAAGATGACGCGGCCATAGCGAGCATCATCCAAGGTGAACGAGCGACCAGAGCCAGCTCCGATAACCTGAATAATCGATGCGCATTCGTTGTTCTCGAGCATCTGCGAGAGCGAAGCCTTCTGAACGTTCAGAATCTTTCCGCGAATCGGCAAGATTGCTTGGAATTCTGAGTTACGTGCGGCCTTCGTGGTGCCCAGCGCCGAGTCGCCCTCAACAATGAAGAGTTCGGTGCGCGCGGTGTCATCCGATCGGCAATCCGAAAGCTTGGTGGGTAGCGATGAATTCTCAAGTGCGTTCTTGCGGCGCTGCAGATCCTTGTGTGCGCGAGCAGAGATACGAGTGCGCGAAGCTTGCGCAACCTTCTCCATCACGGCCTTGCCGGTCGCCTTTTCTATGCGCTTGGTGGTCGCAAAGAATGCTTTCATCTGCTCCGCTACGACCGCGGTCACAATCTTTGTGGCCGCTGCGGTTCCTAGAACTTCTTTGGTCTGGCCTTCAAATTGAGGTTCTGACATACGAACCGTCACAACAGCTGTGAGACCTTCCAGCACGTCATCCTTGATTACATCACCTTCGTTGTTCTTTAACGTCTTAGTCGCGCGCAGCGCGTCGTTAAAGGCCTTAGTGATGGAACGCTCGAATCCTTGGACGTGGGTTCCGCCCTTAGGTGTAGAAATAATGTTCACAAACGAAGCCATGGTGGTGTCGTATCCATTGCCCCATTGCAATGCGATGTCCACGCCCATCTCACGCGCGACCTCAGTCGGCATCATGTGACCTTTATCGTCCAGGACAGGAACCGTCTCGGTGTATTCGCCCGTGCCAGAAAGTCGAATTACTTCACCGATGGGTTCATCTGGGCGAAGGAAGGTACAAAACTCACCAATTCCACCTTTGTGGAAGAAGGTCTCGGAGGTCTTTGCCTTGGTTCGATTGTCGTTGACGACAAGAGTCAGACCAGGAACAAGATAAGAGGTTTGGCGAGCGCGGGCGTAGATATCCTCAATCGAGAGTTCAGCTTCTTTGAGGAAGATCTGGCGATCGGCCCAGTACTTAATACGTGTGCCGGTGACCTTGGCTGCCACCTTGCCAATAACGCGCAAGCCAGAAGATTCAGTAAATGGCGCCTTGGGACCGTCGCCATCAAAGATACCCGCGTTTCCACGTTGGAAAGACATCCAATAAATCTTGCCATTGCGGTCGACTTCCACATCAAGACGAGATGAAAGTGCGTTCACCACGGATGCGCCCACGCCGTGCAAACCACCGGATGCTGCATATGAGCCGCCACCAAATTTTCCGCCGGCGTGCAATTTAGTCATGACCACTTCAACACCAGTCAGACCAGTCTTCGGTTCCTTATCCACCGGAATACCGCGACCGTCATCGTGGACCTCGACTGAGCCATCGGCTTCCAGATTAATTTCAATTGTTTTGCAATGCCCGGCGAGCGCTTCATCCACGGAGTTATCAATAATTTCCCAGAGGCAGTGCATCAGACCACGTGAATCGGTGGTGCCGATATACATACCGGGGCGTTTGCGAACGGCGTCGAGACCTTCAAGAACTGCTAGATCCTTAGCGGAGTAGCCATTCTCTGTTGTTGATTCTTTATCGTCTTTCGCCACGGTGGGACAGGCTATCTTGCCGAGGGTGAAAATCTTGGGAATTGAGAGCCACTTGCAATGAGAAATTCACAACCGGCCAATTCTCATCAATTATTGAGATATTTGGCGTTAGATATGACACGCCCGAGCGTAAAAAGTAGGATTTAACCCTGCAGGGAATAAACCTTCCATGGTTTGATGTTCCCCTGAGTGACCGAGAGGCAACCGCCTCTACGCAGAGTAAGGCCGAAAGGGAGCGACATGACCGAGCAGTTAGTCCTCGAAACCACACCGCTCAATGCTGTCGATCGTTGTGATCGTTGTGGCGCACAGGCCTATGTTCGCGCAGTGTTGCTCAACGGCGGAGAGCTACTTTTCTGTGGCCACCACGCCAAGGAATACGCCGAGGGCCTCAAGCCACTCGTTAAGCAGATTCAAGATGAGACCGACCGTCTCGTTGAATCACCCGCTTCTGCTGAATAAATTCGCTAACTAGCGACTATCTCTTATGCGATCCCGTGGCTCGCGGTGCCACCAAAACTCGTAATGAGCTCGTCGTGATTGCTAACGGCAATGCGCTCGGTGCATACGAAATACTCAAATTAATGTAAGCAATTTGTGCTGGAATCCAGTTACAGGTCACAGATGTAGCCGTCGTTGGAATGTTTTTGCAGCCTGGAATCGCTTTGCCCTGGGCGTAGAAAGTGGCGTATCCGACCGACGAGACCGTCGCAGTCAGGGCATCCGTAGCGCGGTAGATCGGATTCGTTGTATTGAGGCTTACATTCGAGAGAACGCCATTGGCAACAGTCACATTTCCAGTAATCGGTGATGCGCTGCTGTCGTTTGAAGACCGTGCCCACACCTTGAAGTTGTATTGAGCACCTTGAGTGAGGCCGGTGACCAGGGCTGTGGCTGCACCCGATGTGCCAGTTACTCGAAATGTGTGTGCGGTCGACCAATCCGCATCGGTATTTTTCTTGTATTGAACGACGTATTCGCTGACGGTGCCAGAAGCTGGCGCGGACCACGATAGAGATGCTTGGCCGGCGGTCGGCGTTGTAACGGTCAGATTCTGTGGAGTTCCAAAAGCGGGATCCGTGTCACGACCCCAGATTTGAAATCCCATCGAACCAAGCGCTCCGTATGACGGACTGCTTAACGAGACATTCTTTGCAGCACCAATTCCATTGTAGTTCGACATATTTATGTTTCCGGCATAGGTGTTGCTGTTGTTGCCGGCGCCTAATCCAATGCCCACCGAGACGTCACAGCTGCCGTAGTCAGTCTCGTTGTTGAACACAATTCCCCAACGTGCGTTGTTGCAATTCTGAATATTGAAACCATACTCGGCGTTGCCAGACTCGTAGCCAAATACATAATCCGATCCGTTTATAAAGAGCGACTGACGTGGATTGCTGGACGAGTATGAACCGGATGAGACATACGAGGTTGTGCCATTGAGTAACGCATACATGGTGCTATTCGACATCGATTGCTGCCAGACCCATGTGTTCCATGTATTGCTTGCGATATCACCACCAACGGGCAGTGACCCGTAGGTTGGATTCGACCAAGCGAGAACCGCCTTATCGAGTGGGTAAGAGTTATAAGCATCAAATTTCGCATCGGTGCTGAAATCGTTGGTCAGGGATGAGGTATTGGCATCGGATGTGGAGCTGGAAAAATATGTTGTGGAGTAACCAAATGCGGAGCTGTTTTTCGCTCCCTTCATCAGAAGAATCCAGCCTGAATTACTTGAACTGCCGTGATACATCATCGCGAAAACCTGCGTGGCAGAGCCCGATGTGGAGCCGTCGCTCGTTATCCAAATTGGCGTATCGACGGAATTTCCATACAGGTTATAGACCTCCTGTGCGCTCAGTGCTGGGCACGCCGATGAGAAGCCAATTTGGCATTCAGATTGCTGAACTCCGGCAGCGCGAGCAGGTTGTGCAACGGTTAAAACCGTGATCAGATTGAGTAGCAGTGCAGCAAGAATCCAGCGAACAATCCGCGCTGGTTGATTAAACATTTTAAATTAGGAGTTAATGCCCTCGGGCGCTTCAAACCCGCACGCCTTATGAGCGCCGTCGCACCATGGCTTTTCCTTGGATTGACCGCAACGGCACAACGAGAAATCACTCTTGGATTCGATCACATTGCCATCAGCATCCACGATGTCGACGGTGCCTTTGATGCGGATGGAGCCGTTCTCTTTCAAACGGATCTGTACGCGCTCGTTCTCGCTCATGCTTATCTCCTATTCGAGATAGTCGCGGAGTTTTTGCGAACGCGATGGGTGGCGAAGCTTGGACATAGTCTTAGATTCAATCTGGCGGATGCGCTCGCGTGTAACTCCATACACCTTGCCGATTTCATCCAACGTCTTTGCTTGCCCATCGGACAAACCAATACGCATCATGATGACGCCCTTTTCGCGCTCCGACAAAGTATCCAATACTTCATGAAGCTCCGCCTGAAGCGTGGTGAACAAGACATGCTCGCCCGGCTCGATCGCTTCGGAGTCTTCGATTAAGTCACCGAACTCTGAATCTCCTTCTTCGCCAAGCGGAGTGTGAAGCGAAATTGGCTCGCGACCATACTTCTGAACTTCGACAACCTTCTCAGGTGTCATATCAAGTTCTTTAGCCAACTCTTCTGGGGTCGGTTCGCGACCAAGATCTTGCAACATCTGGCGCTGAACACGAGCCAACTTGTTGATGACTTCAACCATGTGAACCGGAATACGAATGGTGCGGGCCTGGTCTGCCATCGCACGGGTGATCGCCTGGCGAATCCACCATGTTGCATAGGTCGAGAACTTGTAGCCCTTTGTGTAGTCGAACTTCTCGACCGCACGAATCAAGCCCAAGTTTCCTTCCTGAATCAAGTCCAAGAACAACATACCGCGGCCGGTGTAACGCTTTGCTAGCGATACAACCAAGCGAAGGTTCGCTTCAAGCAAGTGGTTCTTTGCGCGGCGACCAATAAGGACCAGCTGCTCGTACTCACGCTTGAGCTTCTTATCCATCTTCTTATCGGTAGCAAGCTTCTCTTCGGCGAACAAACCGGCTTCAACCTCGAGCGAGAGCTTCACTTCGAGCTCAGCGTTCAACAATGGCACGCGGCCAATTAGCTTTAGATAATCCTTTACTGGGTCAGCGGTAGCACCCGCAGTCATCACCGTCTGAGCAGGAGCATCATCTTCCTCAGAATCCTTGATGGTGAAGGCGTTCTCTTCGTTGGTGGATTCCTCCGCCACATTAACAACGCGGATCTCGCTTTCCTTCTCTTCCTCAGCGATGATCCCTTTTACTTCTTCAACGAGAGTTTCAATATCTTCTAGCTCGACATCTTCGAGCTCAACTTCTTCGCCATCAATCTTGACGACCATTGGCTTGCCGCCCTTGGTGGTCGCAGCTGGTGTTGCAGCAGGAGCTGACTGACCAAGTTCGGCTAAGCGACGTGCCTCAAGCTCCGCCTTGGTGGGAAATAATTTGCGACCAGCGGACTTCTTCTCTTCTTTTGCCTGCGCCTCGGCAGCTTGCGCTAACTTGCGCGCTTCAAGCTCTGCTTTGGTAGGAAATAAACGCGGGCCCGCGCTCTTCTTCACTGCCTTCTTCGCAGCTACTTTTTTCGCAGGTGCTTTCTTTACGGATGCGGTCGCCTTCTTTGCAACAACCTTCTTAGCGGCTGTCTTCTTCGTCGCCTTTTTGGGCGCACTTGTTCCAGGCACAGATCATCCTTTGGCTTGTCTGACTTCTCTTAGGAGCCAGCGAAACTTGCTTACCCATATTATAAATTGTCCACAGGCCCAATTGCACATCGGCGCACGTGTTCCACACGGTAAAACCCTCGACTTCAGGTTCCTATTCCCCGTTTAGCGCTGGTTTCTCGCCAGCCCAATCTCAATCGCTCGTGCCACCACTCGGCCGACCTCTTCCACCTCGATCAAGAAGCCATCGTGGCCAAAATCTGACTTAATCGTGACCAACGGCTCCGCGCCAGGCACCAACTCCACGATCTCCTCCTGCAGGCGGGTTGGAAAGAGGCGATCGGTATCAATCGAGACGACGATGACCGGAATAGTGATGCTGGCCAACGCAGCCGCTACCCCACCGCGGTCGCGCCCCACATCGTGAGAATTCATCGCCTCGGTCAGCGCAATATATGTGTTGGCATCGAATCGCTTCGCCAACTTGTCGGCCTGGTGGTCGAGATAGGACTCGACCGCGTAACGACCGGTCTCATCGCCCTGAAGTTCGCGTCCAAAACGAACGTCCATTTCGGTCTCGGTGCGATAGGTCAGGTGCGCGATTCGCCGCGCGATACCCATTCCATCAATCGGGCCGCGCTCGCCTTCGTAATAATCTCCACCACGATAATTCGGGTCGCTCTTAATCGCCCGAATCTGCACCGATGCCGAACCAATTTGATCACCAGTCGCCACAGCTGACGAACCAATCGTGCAAATGGCGTTCACTCGATCTGGATGGTCAATCGCCCATTCCAAAGCACGCATGCCGCCAAGTGACGGTCCAACCGCCAAGATGTAATGCGAAATGCCGAGTAAATCTGTCAGCGCAATCTCGGCCTTGACCATGTCGCGAATCGTTACATTCGGAAAGCGCGAACCCCACCGCTTTCCATCTGGTGCAATTGATGCAGGGCCAGTGCTGCCTTGGCAACCACCAATTACATTTGGGCAGATCACAAAATATTTATTGGTATCAATCGGCAACCCAGGCCCCACCATCGATGGCCACCATCCGGGTACATCCGACCAACCAGTCATCGCATGATTAATGAAAATCGCATTATCGCCGGCGGCATTGAGTTCGCCCCAGGTTTGATACGCGATCGTGACATCCGGCAAAACTTGGCCGGACTCTAATTCGATATCGCCAATACGTGCGAACAGCCGAAGACCGGGGTCATGGCTTTCTAGCCATGCCCCGGTCACCAATGGATTACTTGGCTGCGGCAAAACCATCTGCGATATCGGCCTTAATGTCGTCGATGTTCTCAATTCCCACCGACAGACGAATCAAGCCTGGCGTGACACCAGCGGTTGCTTGTTCCTCGGGCGACAATTGAGAGTGCGTGGTGGACGCGGGATGAATGACCAACGAACGCACATCACCAATGTTGGCCACATGCGAGTGTAACTTCAAGGCTTCGACAAACTTCTTTCCTGCCTCGATACCACCCTTGATTTCGAAGGAGAGGACCGATCCACTGCCCTTCGGCGCATACTTGTTCGCGAGCGCATGCCATGGTGATGACGCCAGTCCCGCGTAGTTGACCTTCTCGACCTGCGGATGCGAAGCCAAGTAATCGGCAACTGCCTTGGCATTCGAGACGTGGCGTTCGATGCGTAGAGACAAAGTCTCTAAGCCTTGCGCCAGCAACCACGCATTAAATGGGCTGACCGCAGCGCCGGTATCGCGCAGCAAGGTCAAACGAATCTTGAAGATGTATGACAAGTTCGCGCCGAACGCGGAGCCGACGCCGAGCGCTTGTGCGTAGACAAGGCCGTGATAGCTAGGGTCTGGTTCGTTAAAGCCAGGGAACTTCGCGGCGTGCTTGGCGTAATCAAAGGTGCCAGCATCAACAATTGCGCCAACAACCGCGTTGCCGTGACCCGACAAGAATTTGGTCGCCGAATGCACAACCACATCCGCGCCAAACTCAATCGGACGAATCAAATATGGAGTGGCAACCGTGTTGTCTACGATCAACGGCACGTTGTTGTCGTGCGCCACCTTTGCCACCGCTGAGATATCCAAAAGCTCATTCTTTGGATTCGCAATCGTCTCACCGAAAAACGCTTTGGTGTTGGGACGAACGGCTGCCTGCCACGAAGCAGGATCGGATGGGTCCTCCACAAAGGTGACGTCGATGCCAAACTTCTTCAAGGTGTAGTGGAACAAGTTATAGGTGCCGCCATAAAGGCTTGGTGACGAAACGATGTGATCGCCAGCTTCTGCCACATTCTGAATCGCGTATGTAGTCGCAGCAGAACCCGACGCCAACAAGAGTGCAGCGACGCCGCCTTCAAGCGATGCGATGCGTTGTTCGACTGCATCTTGGGTGGGATTCATCAAACGGGTATAAATGTTTCCGAGCTCTGCCAGACCAAAGAGATCGGCTGCGTGCTTGGTGTCGCGGAATTGATACGCGGTGGTCTGATACAACGGCAGCGCGCGAGCGCCGGTTGTTGGATCAGGGACTTGACCCGCATGGACTTGGCGAGTTTCGAATGACGCCTTAGCTGGATCGAATGACTTATTAGATGTAGAAGACATTGGTAACCTCCGAAGAATCAGGGGCTATATAAATGCCAAAACGCACCGTCGTGAAACGACCGATGCGCCAGATAATTATCTAGCCGCGCTTGCCGATTGCCTTGTGCAATCTGCCTGGTCTTCACCCGGAGCACCCCACCGCGGTGGAGGGTTGCCGTCCAGTAAGCCGGGGCTAAAACCTGGAACTCGTGACCTGTGCAAATACTAAAAGATGGAAACGCGGTTTGTCTAAACGCGAACCGCTCGCGGTGTCGCGACTATTCCCGCCAAGCTGAGGTAATCGGCAATCGACGATCCTTGCCAAATGCGCGGGTCGAGATTTTGGTGCCGGGCGGATATTGGCGTCGCTTGTATTCGGCTGCATCCACCATGCGAATGACTCGCTCGGCTAGCGCTCGGTCAAAGCCGGCGGCCAGGATCGCTTCCACTCCCCCATCTTGCTCAATGTAAATATGTAACAACTTGTCCAACGTCTCGTACTCCGGCAGCGAATCGCTGTCCTTCTGGCCTGGCCGTAATTCCGCACTCGGCTCTTTTGATATCGAGTTGACGGGAATCGGCGCGACTTCGTGCCACTGAGCCGCCATAGCGTTGCGCCAACGAGCCAACGCCCAGACCTCGGACTTCAACAAATCCTTGATGGGTGCATAGGCGCCTACCGCATCGCCGTACAACGTGGAATATCCGACCGCCAGTTCAGATTTGTTACCGGTCGCCAAAACCAGATGGCCTTCTTGGTTGGAGATGCCCATCAACGTTGTGCCACGAACTCGGGCTTGAACGTTCTCCTCCGCCATTCCGGTCAATCCCAAGTTATCCAGAAACGCCCCCACCATCGGTTCAATCGGAACGATGCGATAGTTCAAACCAATATTAATTGCCAGTTCAGCGGCATCTGCCAATGAATGATCCGATGAATATTTGCTGGGCATACCCACGCCATAGACCTTCTCGGCTCCCACCGCATCGGCCGCAATCGCTGCCACCACCGCTGAATCAATTCCGCCGGAGAGTCCAATCAAAACGCTGGAAAATTTGTTCTTCTCAACATAATCACGAAGCCCAACCACCATCGCACGCCAGACCTGGGCGGGATCGGTTAGCCGCATTGCCACACCAGGCACAGATGGCTTGTAATACGGAATTCGCTCTTCGCTAATGACGACATCCGGCATTCCGGTATGCGCGCGCACATTCACATCCACAATCATCAATCCGTCATCGAACTGAGGTGCGCGGGCGATGACATTGCCCTCGCCATCCACCACAATGCTGTCGCCATCAAAAACTAAATCATCCTGACCGCCGGTCATATTGACGTAGACAAGAGGAGCGCCGATGTCGACGGCGCGCTTTGACACAAGCGCGCTACGGGCGTCGCCCTTGGATCGCTCGAACGGACTTCCGTTCGGCACCAAGACCAACCCAACATTGCGCTCCGCTAAATCAGAGACCGGGCCTTCGCTGCGCCAAATATCTTCGCAAATAGCAATACCCACGTCGACGCCATGAATTCGCACCACCAGCGACTGATCGCCCGACACAAAGTTTCGGAATTCATCGAATACGCCGTAATTCGGCAGATGGTGCTTTACATATTTCGCGACAATCGCGCCACGATGAATAATCGCGACCGCGTTCTGCGGCTTTCCGTCGGCGCTTTCATCCAAATAACCAACAACGACTACCAGCTCGCCGCAAAGCTGCTCCTGGAGAACGCGGGCCAGGCTCGCGACCGCGCTTCGACTAGCGGCACGAAAGGTCGAGCGCAGCGCTAAATCTTCAACCGGATATCCCGTAATAGTCATCTCGGGAAAGAGCGCGATGTGGGCGGATTCCTTCACGGCTAACTTCGCTTGCTGAACGATCAGCTCTGAGTTCGCGGCAATCGCGCCGACGGTTGGGTTGATCTGGGCAAGCGCCACGCGCAGCTGCGCGATCTCGCTCAATCCCCGTTTCGCCATACCCCCAGCCTACCTCGCACGCCTATCAGCCAAGATTTGCTATAGATTTATCCCAGATATTTAGCGCCCGCGACCAGCTTTCGGCGAGGAGCAGCTAAAGCGAGGAGTACGTCTTATGTCTAATCAGACATCGCATCAACCACGTATTACGACATCAGCGCTTGCTGCCAAAAAGGCACGTGGCGAGAAATGGGCAATGCTCACCAGTTATGAGCAGATGACGGCCGAGATTTTCGATGAAGCCGGCATACCGGCTCTCTTGGTCGGCGATAGCGCGGGCAACAATTTCTTGGGCGAGACCAACACAATCCCAGTCACCGTCGATGAATTGATCCCGTTGGCGCGAGCCGTAGTTCGCGGATCAGAGCGAGCGATGGTGGTTGCTGACTTTCCGTTTGGGTCATATGAATCAGGACCCGATCAAGCGCTCGCGACCGGTATCCGATTTTTTAAGGAAGCGAAGGTTCATGCCGTAAAGCTTGAAGGCGGGACCCGAATCGTTCCGCAGATTCGTCACTTGGTTCAGTCCGGAATCCCCGTAATGGGCCACTTGGGACTGACACCGCAATCC
>Ga0208253_1000352_pt1 | contig 19870 bp, 39 predicted proteins | sample CryBogCBE10Oct08_FD_184573 | JGI IMG/M metagenome (GOLD analysis project Ga0208253, IMG submission 184573) | Freshwater microbial communities from Crystal Bog, Wisconsin, USA - CBE10Oct08 (SPAdes) | ecosystem: Environmental > Aquatic > Freshwater > Lake | place: Crystal Bog, Wisconsin, USA...
GTGGCGTAGTCCAAAGGCAGGAGACAAGGGTCTTAAAAACCCTCCAGTGTGGGTTCGAATCCCACCGCCACTACCAAACAAAATTTACGGGCTTGTAGCTTAGCGACCAAAGCGTTCTGCTCATAACGGAAGGATCATGGGTTTGAGTCCCATCGGGCCCACCAATTAAAAAATGCGTCGTTCATTCAACGGATAGGATCAGAAACTTCTAATTTCTCAATGCAGGTTCGATTCCTGCACGACGCACCACTTTTGGAACCATAACTCAGCTGGTAGAGTATCGGACTTTTAATCCGTTAGTCGTGGGTTCGATCCCCACTGGTTCCACCAAATATGCGTCGTTAGCCAAGCGGTTAGGCGGAGGTCTGCAAAACCTCATAGATTGGTTCGACTCCAATACGACGCTCCATTTTTAATACATTAAAATAGAATTTCGCAAATAGTCACTATTAGTTTACTCAAATAGTATAATCTGGTATAATCTGGTATCTATTCAGGTATTGATAAACAATTAATAATCAACAGCTTACAAGACCGGGCTGGGCCGGGCGCCGTAACCCGCTCACCACAAACGAGTTACGGCTATCTCCCCACCGAATGTTAATCCTCTAGGCAAAAGCTCCAGTAACGACTGTCCTTATATCCTTGATTCCTGTCCCACCAAATGCAACGAGCAACATAGGAACTAACATTCCACATCTTGCACATTTCGATCCAGTAACGCTCCATTTCATGGTACTGCTTGGAGTCCTTGGTCTGATCCAGACCGAACAACTGGAAGAGGTGAGTGTCCATGCAAGTGACCTCTGCCATCTCTGGATAGATCATCTCAAGCGAGAAACTAACCTTTGCCATGCCGAGTCCGAGAACGCTTTCGACCAGCTTGTCACGAAACTCTGTCCAAGTCTCATCGTCCTGCTTGGTGTAGAAGCTAGGATTGGCCCAGAATGCCTTTGCGAATGTCGAGATAAATTTCGTGCGGTTCCTATGAAGTCCTGCTCCGCTACCGATAATCCTCCACTCAAGGTTCTCGTTGTCATTGAGCCACTCCCACCAGTTACGGATGGCAAGGTAGCCTGTCACATTGGAACGCCACGAAGTATGAACCGACATAAAGGCAAAAAGCCAACGCTGGAAAACTTCCGAGGTATTCTTGGGCTTGACCGAAGTCCAGTAATCGGAATAAGTTTTGATTTCGTTTGCCTCAAGAGAAGCGAAGAAAGCGTCTACTTTTTGCGTGATAAGCCGAGGGCGACTAACAGGGACGATATTATAAGAATTATCCCAGAAGATGGATTGTCTGATTGCATTTTGATTTTGGGTTGAAGTTCCGAGGAAGTCGAGTTGCATGGTATTGTGGTGTTGTGGGTGAGTCTCTATAATAATAAAAATTGACCTACTGGGCAAGTTCTTTTTGCGAGAAACTTTTCCAGATCATCAAGTCCATATCGGCAGGAGTCATCTCATACTTCCATGCCTCTGTCAAGAAATATTTCTCAATAACACCATACCTATTTTTGTATGCCTTGTCAAGAGATAGCTATAAAGTGTTGAATAGGAATGACTTACGGCGCCGGGCCCCGCCGGGCACAAAGGAGATCCCAAGCCCCCCATAAGGAAGGCTCAGGTCTCACAATGAAATGAAGACTCACGCCCTATGGCGATGCGTAGTAGAACCCGAAGAATGATGCGTTCGGGTTGTCGAACTAGAATGCTTCCAGCCAGCCGCCTGTACCCCCTCAGAAACAAATACGAAAAAGATTGCTGTTAGGATTGATAGGATTGCTTTACTCATTTGTGTATAGGTTGTATTTGTATTTATTTATTTGACCATTGTTCATCAGACGAGTATGCCAGTTACCATTCGTGGTATCTTTCATATGTCTGAAGAGCAAAGAGTTCTTTGGATTGTATTCGTATCCAAGGAGATTAAGAAGGAAGGTGATGGGGTCTCTCATATTTATATAGTGTTAATTTTTTTATTAATTGTCAATGGCACACAGCGAAGGAATCGAACCTTCCCAGTCGGTTTTGGAGACCAACTCGCCAGCCTTGGAACATTGCTGTATAAAAATTGTCCCTGCTCCTCCGTCGAGGACTACCCTCTACATGGTCTTATTCATCATAGAGGTTGGGGTCTGTACTTACGATTACAAACGCCACAGGGATTTTTTTGTCGGATTTGGGTTCCCTGCTCCGACCTACAAGTTCCTATGTTCACCCCATAGACAGAGTGTAGATATAAGCCCCTATCTACTAGGCTTTGCTCTCTGCGTTTCCGGAGTAGCGAACTCCTCTTCCGACTTGAGACGGACATCTTATTCAGATGGTAGCATTACAAAATATAATTGGATAGAAAATCTCATTCACTTTCGCGGAGACTTTTCTTATAGGCTACACGTTCACTGTGCACTGTGCTTCGCTATCACCTATCGCGGGAGTTCCTTTAGCTTTCGGAACTTGCGCCTATCCAAATTGTATTAAAGAGCGTCCTAGTTGTGTATTGAACTGCTAGGTCAGTCCGTATTGTTACTATAAACCTTCTTGTATCCCCTGTCAACTAGAGAATGCAATTATTTTCAGAAATAAATTCCCACAGCTTCTCCTGTGCCATCTCCATCCCCTTGATCGAATCAAAATCTTCAGAGTTTTTAATATGATCTCTCAAATATCCTTCCATATTCTTTACGATTAGCTTCCAGTCGCCACCCTTTATTGCGTCATCGAAATAGTCCTGCTCTTCGGGTAAAGAAAATTTAAGGATAGCGTCCATCCTTATAATGCGTATTTACTAACGCCAAATCCAATAAATAGCCCAGATTTACTAACGCCATTTTCCCTAAATAGCTCATATTAGCTAACGCCAGATTTACTAAATAGAGAACCCTTAAATAGGTGTTCCCCCCTAATGTCTATCCTAACATCATTTCACCCATACTAACTAGATGAATTGTTTGGATTTTGATCATATATAAGTATAACACTTTTTGTTTGGCTTGTCAAGCTTTCTGTAAAGTGTTGATTGTGAGGGACTTACGGCGCCGGGCCCCGCCCGGCCTGCCTTGTAAGACAGGTGGGGACTAGATCACTCGTCGCGTCCTATGTGAGTATCCCACTCCTCGTCGGTGATGCCCGTCTTGAAGAACTCGCGTTCTCCAGCCGAGAGGTTAGGGAAGGCGTCCTGCAGGAGCCAGCCGTTGTTGTACCGCGCGACCTGTGCGGCGGTGATGTTGAGGTCGAGGGTGTGGGTTTTGCCCGTGAAGGGCGAGGTGCGTGTTACTTGCATATAAGAATCATACTACAATTTCCCTGTAGAACAACAAAAATCTTTCACGAATAAAAATTAATTTTTTAATAAAAGCTTGACACATCTCTTGTCTTACTATATAATACCGGGCGGGGCCCGGCGCCGTAAACCCTTGAGAACCAACAACTTGCACGAACCAGAATCGTGTCAAGCAAAAACCGCCTCCGATGTTAGTCGGAGACGGCTAATGTTAGGCTAGATGTTAGGCTTCTACGAGAACCGCATCTTGAGCCGCCACGACTTCCTGTGCCGCGATCCCCGCGAGAGGGTCGAGCAGTGCGTGGAGTGCGTCCGAGCGACGAGGCAGGGCCATCGCGTTACCGCGCAGGACATTGGTGAAGGCGTTGTGAAGGCCCCACAGGTTGCGCTCGGAACCCCAAACCGCGTGTTCGGGATCGTGCCACTGGGCGACCACATCCGCAAGCGCAGTCTTGGAAACCGCGCCGCAACGGAACGCCTTAACGATAGTGTCATGAGCGTCCTTGTCGTTGATCGCGCAGGACTGATACGCCTCGACACGCTTCGCGTGATTGCCCCACGCAGAGGTCAGCTTACCGAATGCGCCAGCGAGGAGCATCGGAAGATCGCGCAGGATGAACTTCGTGTGCCGACGAGCAATCTTGATCTCGTTATGGAACGCGAGGTTATCGCAGACGAAAGGCGCGGAGCCAGCGTTGATGCCAGCGGGAAACGACTTGTCGTGCGAGTTGCGCAAGCCGATCACAGTCCCGACAGTCTCGGCAAGCGAGAAGTTGGGAATGCCAGCGACTTGAAACAAGCCAAAGTAGCGTTGACCATCACGCGCAAGAGCGTGACGCTCCTGCACGATTTCAAGGCCAGCGGTTGCGACAGTCTCGCGCAGACCTTCGATGATGCGCGAGTGAGGGATCGGATGCCACGACTCCGTGGCGTTCGGGGTGATGCTGTTTGCGACTTGCTCGGAAGAAACTTCGTGGCCGCCGCAGTGGAGTGTGAGGTTCAGTGTTTTCATTGAGTCTCAATCATCAACCTTTTTGGCGTTCGGTACAATACCTTTTTTACAATTTTGTGCGATTTTATTTTTGCGGTTTCTCTTGACAACCCACAGACCCAGTGTTTATGCGGGTCTACGGCCTACTTCGTCCAGAGGCAGGGGGGTAGCTCTAGAGGCCCATTCTATGCGCCTCTACAGTGTAAGACAAGCGGGCCGGGCGGGGCCGGGCGCCGTAACCCGTTGATATTCAGCGAGTTACAGCGATTTCCGGTTGACGTTATATTAGCGCATTTTATTCTCCTTTTTTATTTGTTTTTATTTATATGTATAGCCAGTGCCACTAACAAGCATATTAGTATAAAGCTCATTGTATGACATAAGGTTAGGGCTGAAGGACAAAGCCCGATGTGTCCTTCTTGCCCTTGCCCTTGGCGACAAGTCCGACGATCACACCCTTAGGGTCGAGGAAGCGAAGATCGGTGTCGTCACCATTCACCACGGGCTTTCCGAGATAAGTTTCAGGAAGTGAACCAGCGAACACCGCCGCCACATTCCCGCCCATCTTTGCCACAAGTTCAACAATCGACTGATTGCTTTCCTTTCTGGAAAAGGTCAACTGATAGTTTGCGGGCATCTCGCCTTGCAAAAATGCAATCATCCGCTTAGGGTTCGGCGTGTAGTCATAGAACATCACTTCTGGATAAGCTGACATATCAATCAGATTTTCCCAAGGAAGATCGGCAAGGACATTAAGACGGACGGCAAGCCGCATCCCTTTTTTCTTTGCGTTTTTAATTGCAAGACGAATCTCTTTGTTTAACTGTGCAAGGAATGCCTCTTTCTGTTCAATGAAGAAGCGGGATTTTTTCAATCGTGCCTCTTGAACATTGGAGAAAACACCCATGCCCGAAGTGTTAAGGCAAGCCGCACGACATCCAACGGAAGCGTGGGCGCAAAAGTTTTTTCCCGATAGGTTAGAAGGAAGGAGAGACAAGCCGAGAGTGAGCCAGCCGAGTTTTTCGCCTTTGCGGATTTTTGTGTTGTTGGGTGATAGGAGTTTCATAAGTTTTTATTTTCTAGTTTTTTCTGTAATGTTGCAAGCGTTTTTTTTTTAATCTTCAGCATCCCAGTCTGCCGAGCCTTCACGGATTTGATGACCTTCTGGAACTCTGTCCGTTTGCCATCCCATGAAATTCTCACGGGTGATGGAATTGAATGTCTCACAGGCGACTGCTTCCGCATCACGCAGGAACTTTGCGGAATTTTTTTTGTATTGTGAAGAAACAGGGGAATCTTGCCAGAGGCGCACATTCTCCCACGCAAGACCGCGCACGATATCTTTTTCGGTTGTGAGGAAGTAGGCGAAGCCCTCACCGATATAGTGAAGGAATCCGTCTCCGAGCGTTTCGCCGTTGCTCGCCCATCCTCCCTCCTCATCCATGTTGCTTGTGACATTTGCGCCAGCGATGCCAAGGTTGAAGTAGCGATTAAAAGAGCGTTCGATCTGCTGGCGTGTTCCAGAGAGACCGAAGGCTAAGCCGTTTCCATAAGAGGAAATTGTCTCGGAGGCGAAGGTTGCGTTTTGTGTTTGGGTTGGGTTGTTTTTCATAGGGAAAGACTAGGCGAGAGAGTGAAAGATTGCGAGAAGTTTTTTCATTTTTTTTCATGGCCTCCAGACCTAGTGTTTATGCGGCTCCAGCCCTGCAGCCAGTGTTTATGCGGCTCCGTGGCCGATTTTCGGCATATTCATCCGTGGGGTATGCCCTGCCCCTAGAGGCCCATTCCATGCGGGTCTACAGTGTAAGACAAGGTCGCCGGGCGGGGCCGGGCGCCGTAAGTCGTTGATAATCAACGCTTTAGAACGAGTGGCGATTTTTATACACTTCGGCGGCGGATGTTAGCTTGGGATTCAACATTAAGTACGCCTCTTCTAGTCTCTGAAGTGGACGATTTAGAGATGGATGTGAGTCACAAATTATTCCATTTACAATAGCAAAAGCGTGTCTATTAGTTGCAACATAGTAGTGACCACTCATATTCTCTTTAATGAATCTCTGAATGGTAACTCCTTTGTAACGAGTTTTTCTGTATGTTATGCCATACTTTTTGGCTTGACGGAGTAGACGATGGGGAGAGTGTCCCCTGCCTTGCTTGCGTCCAGACTCTACGCCCATGCGGTGAGCATCTTCGTAGGGTATGCCAGCAGAGATGGCAAGCGCACGAATCGTGCAATCGTTCGTGTCTCTGATTCCAGAAGTAGACTTGCCGCCGTCAGTCGTGCGTGTTTTTAATTGCATTTTTATTTTGGGAAGATTGGCGGAACCAGCGGGACTTGAACCCGCACTCCTCCGCGTGACAGGCGGATGCTTTAACCAATTAAGCTATGATTCCGAAAATGCTAGCCGATCAACTCAAAGCGGTTGATCCTATCCAAGCGGAACCTACGCAGATCGTCCACAGCAGGGACATAGCAAGTAATACCTTCGCCCACAGGCTTGTTCGCCCTGTCCTCCTTGTAGAAGAACTTGCCGATAGGACGAGACACGGCGTACTCTTTCGGTTCAAAGCGGTTCGACTCTGCCGAGTAGACGATCTTGTAGGTCTTCACAAGACCCAGCTTGTAGGCGTAGCGGTTGAAGATGAGGTTCAGTTTGGTTTTCAGTTTCATGGTGTTTTTTGGTTTGTTGTGTATTTTGATTATTAAAGATTTTGGGCAAGGTGTCAATAGACAATCTTGATATTTTTTGAGGCTCTGTAAGCGGCGATCATCTCGCGGATGCGCTTGCGGCTCGACTTGGTGAAGTAGCCTTGAACGCCCCAGTTGGCCTTCACATTCTTGTGGGCCTTGATCTCGCCGCTGATGGCAATGGCGAGGTAAGTGCGGATCGCACAGACATTGTTGAAGTCGAGGGGAGTGTTCTTATTTTTCATGCTATGAGCATACCATGGACGCACAAAAAAATCGAGAAAAAAATGCGGCTATGTGAAAATTTATTTTGGTGAAATGTGTTGACAGCCGTAGAGCCAGTGTTTATGCGGCTTCGCGGCATATTCATCCGCAGACCATGGGTCGCCCCTAGAGCTAGTGTTTATGCGGGTCTACGCTGTAAGACAAGCGGGCCGGGCGGGGCCGGGCGCCGTAACCCCTTGGTTATCAGCGCTTTGCGTTAATCGTTCATTTTCGTGACGAAAACTGGAGTATATTCCCCCATGTAAGCACCAGCGATGTTAAATTCAAAGAATTCCCACGCCTCATCCCTGTCCATTCCTTCGGACATTAGCTTCGTGATGATTTTGTTGGTATCGTAGGCAATCACAGAGGGGCGACCAGCCTGTGAGGTGAAGCCAATGATACAGTCATCATATCCATCAGCCATGAGGACATCCTCGTCAAGGCATTCCATAAGTTCGTCGAGGTCGATATTAGAAGTCATGGTCGCCTCCCATATCGTAACGATCCTCGTAAGCCGCCTCAAGGTAGGCATCGGGTTCGGGGAACTCATCCATCATGCGTCCCTGTGCGCCCATCTCATGCTCGTTCGCATAGGCAAGGAACTCGCCATCTTCGTCGATGTCGATAGGTTGATCTTCGGGGTCGGGTGTGGTAGTAACGCTCATAATCTTATTAAAAGAATTTTTGGGTATTGTGTCAAGCCTCTCCTGCAAACTTTTTGAACTGAAGGAATCCATTCACCAGTTCGGTGATGTCACCAGAAGACTGGCAGAAATTGTCTCCAAATCCAATGGCAACATCCCGCTCAAACTGTAGCTTCAGAAGTTTCCGCATGATTTCCCGCCGAGGAATGCCTTCCGTCTCTTCCGTAAGAGCGTCAAGCATCTGTTCAAAGTTGGGGTGAGTGAATGGTGTCATTTTATTTAATTCCAAGGGCGTTGAGTTTTTTCTGAAAGACCGCATCAGAAACCTTTTGCCATCCCTCGTCTTGAAGCGGAGTCTGTGCAAAGAAAACATCATTCCAATGGAAGGAAGGAATGCCCCACGAGTTCGCCTCATAGGTTGCGGCATTGTGCTTCACGGCGAGGTGTCGCCAGTAGAGCGAGGTTGCAACGGAGTCAATCACGCCAAAGGTAAGGGCGACGATGACAAGGATACCGATTTGTTTCGTGGTGTTTTTCATATTCTTATTGAGGTCTTTTACTGGTTAGTTGGTTGAGTCTTTTAATTTCGGACAGATAGGCGAAAGTCGTCTCCTTAACCGCTTCCCAAGAAGAAACCGCAATCTGCGCTACGACTTCTAAAGGAAAGGCTATAGTTATAATGACTATTGTTAATCTGGGGTTTTTTCCGTATGGGTTCATATTATTATTGAATGTGGTGTTGATGTTTCTATTTGTTGTGGGTGTTTCAGTAAACTAGGATGGTTTATTGTTCGGGTTATAGTTTACTAGGTTGTAGTAGCGATCCATGATCTCTCGGACTTCGGACTCGGTTGGGTAGTCTCGCCTAGTCCACTCGTAAAACTCTTGGATGAGTTCTTGGAGGCATACATTTTCTGTGTGGAGCTTATTGATTTCGCGCTCTAGCTGACGGCAAAGGTCTTGGAATGCGGCATCCATGTCTATTGCGGAGATGATAGAATCAGTCCTCGGCGTTGGTGTTGTGTCGGGGTTCATAGAGTAATTAAAATGTTTTTTTATTGTTCGGTCAAGGCATATCGACCTCAAACTCTTCGATAAAGTAGCGAAGAGCTTCACGCTTACGCTCTTCCCCTTTTAGCTTACGATAATAGTCGCCGTAGAAAAACTCTTTATCCACATAAGCGATGGCTTTCATTTCAGAAGAAAAAACCCTTTCGACAACGGCCTGATTGTCTCCATCTGATCCCATTACAACATAGACTTTTTTCATATTTTTATTGAAGTAGATTTTTATTCTTTAGTCAATCCAAATTTTGGGATTGCCGTATTCCATAACGATTGCCTCCAACTCGTCGAGCCAAGCCTCGTATTCGGCGGCATAAGCGGCGAGATCGTCAACTGCGGTTTCTTTAGGGTTAAGTAGTAGTTCCATGATTAGAGAATACCAAAAAAAGAATTTCGTGCAATAATTATTTATAAAAAAGTTTCGACCGAATGGGAGAAATCGCTTGACAGCCGCCGAGCCAGTACCAGTGCGGCTCCGAGGCATATTCATCCGTGGGGTATGCCCTGCCCCTAGAGGCCCATTCTATGCGGGTCTACGCTGTAAGACAAGCGGGCCGGGCGGGGCCGGGCGCCGTAACCCGTTGAGTATCAGCTACTTACAGAAGAGAGAGTACACAATCAATGTTAGTGGATAAAGTATGCTGGCAGATGCGAGCGAAAAGCCAATGATTTCTAGGATGTTATATGCCATATTATTATGATGTTAAATGCCGCGAATCTCGCGCAGAGCGGAGATATTTTCCTTGATTTCGGTAGTCCAGAACTCTACATTACTAACATGACGAATCTGTTGCGCATTTTTGCGATTATGCCAACATTTTGAGATCATTGCCCGTAAGGCAACACGGGCCGCAAATTGAGTGGAAGATGAGAGGGTTTTGTTACTGTTTTTCATGATGTTAGTTATTGGTTAGGGTTAATGTTAAATGGTTAGGATTAGAGAGGTTTGGCAAACTTAACCTTGCTCATATCGTAGTACTTAATTCCGTACCATTTTGGATCCTTATACTGCTTGCGGAAAGCATCACGAGTTTCAGCGTATCTTTCGCTGATCTCCTTAATATCGTACCAGCGACCAGCGGTGAACCAATGGAACTCGGAAAGTCCGTAGTTGTTACCGAGATAGGTATGGAGCTTGATCTCGTACTCACCAGAATCAGTCCAGCGAGTGTCGCTGATCAGTTCGGTTACACCAGCGGCTCCCCAATCAATAGTGAGGGCCATCCCGATGTTCGGGGTGAAGCTAGGGGTGAAAGTGACGGGTGAAGTGTTAATCGTATTGTTCATAGTAGTAGTGTAGGGGTTAGAGGTTGATTTGTAAAGCACCAAAATTACTTTTCGGTAACTTTTTTCTGTGCCTGTTTCCAAGCATTCCAGCGGACTTTTCTGGCAGTCCAGATTCTGTTTTGACGCTCCCAGCGAGCGACTTCCCACTCTTGAGAAGTTTGATTGTTATTCTTATTGTTCATGCTGTAAGCATACCACAGGTCATTCAAAAATGCGACAAAAATCGTTCGGCTACTTGCAGGTCAACACGACACCTCCTGTCACCGCCCACAATCGCCCGTAGAGCTAGTGTTTATGCGGGTGTAGGGCTACAGCTAGTGTTTATGCGGTTCGGCAGGCGATTTGCCGCATATTCGTCTGCGGGTAGGGCATCGTCCGTGGAAGCCCATAGAATGGGCCTCTACGCTGTAAGACAAACTCGCCGGGCGGGGCCGGGCGCTGTAAGTCGTTGATACTGAGTGCTTTACGCTAATCCCAGTTGCGGCGATGTTTAGTGTTCCGTTTATAGAGCTTTTTTGACTCTATTAACTTCTGAGCAGGAGCGAAACGCTCGCGCTTCCTAATGTCCTTTAATTTGATAGAGAATCGTTCAGTTTTCATTCTATTCTGCTGGGCAGTTCTCCCAGTACCAGTCGTTGTGCATTTCCTTCCATTCTGCCTTGAAGTAGTCCATCTGTGCGGCGGTGTAGCTGAACAGATAGTTCAGACGAGCGACAATGGGAGCGATGTCGTTCTCTGTGAACGATTGCTCCATCGTTTGCCAGAGCGAGTTCTCGTTCATGGAACGAAGGATGAGTTCTTGTGTGGTGTTGTGGGTGATGTCAATCTTCATGGTTTGAATATATAGGTTGATGATGAAAATGTCGAGAATTATTTATGTGAGACAAGAATTGCACAGATTCCTGCTTCGTGTGCTTCTAGGATTGTGTCCACATTGTCGTCGATGTGGAGTGAGCTTCCCAACTTTTGAAGGAAGGGAAGTTTTGCTTCTCCCTTCGTTGCAATCATTCCAGTGATCGGAAGATTGTGATCGGAAACGAATTTCTGGACTTCGTCCATATCCTTCCATGCTCTGAAGGAAACGATCCAGACTTCATAACCCTTTTGGGCCTTCTCGAAAACGATCTCGAAAATCTCTTCGATTGGAGTCAGAGTGCCTCCGTCCATGTGTTCAATGGGATTCTCTGGATTCCAAACATTCTCTGTCTTGGCCAGCGTTTCGTCAAAGTCTACTGTGATTACTTTCTTCATATTCATTGATTGAGTGAGTCTGCTTGGAGGTTTTTCTTGGCGATCTCTGCGGCGATCTTGTTCAGTCGCATCACCTTCTCCATGAAGGGATCTGCTTTGACTGATTGGTTTTTCTTATCTTTCATGAGTACATAGTACCCCAGACCCACAAAAAAAACAACGAAAAAATGCGTTCGGCTAAAACTTTTTTTCACGAAAAGGCTTGACGCCTGCGGACGCCCATTCTATGCGGCTCCGTGGCATATTCATCCGTGGGCCATAGGCCGCCGCTAGAGCTAGTATTCATGCGGGTCTACGCTGTAAGACAAGGTCGCCGGGCGGGGCCGGGCGCCGTAACCCCTTGATGTTCAGCACTTTATGAGAACTGGACATCTCGGTATGTTAAATGGCTCAGTTACAGGTGTTCTTTTCGCACCATTCTGCCATCGAGTTAGAGCTTCCGCTGTAGATGTTAGCGAACTCCTCTTTGGTGACTTTCGAGGGGCGAACCGACAGAATTGTCTGGACATTAGTGAACTCGCCCATGTGGTCGGTCAGAGGCGTGTGACCTTGGCAGGCAACGCTGTTCTTGAGGTAGGAACGCTCCCCGCCTTCGTAGAGGTAGAGGGAATTTCCCGCCTCGTAGACTTCGCCCACGACGAGTGTGTCGAGCTTTGCCCGAACCTCTTCGCGAGTGATTCCGTAGCGTTCAGCGAACGGACGAACAGGCTTGCCAGCCCTGACCCATTGGTCATGGGTCATGTTCTGGATTTCGGTTGCGGTGAATTGAGTGGTTTCAGTAGTCATGTTTTTATTTTTTGTTGATGTTGCTATAGTAGGGAGAACTGGTGATTTCTGCAAGCTTTTTTTGATGCTCGGCAATCTTTTTTTCAAAGGCGTCCAAACTGTCACGCAAGGCGTTTTTCTTTTTGGTTTTGTAATTGATGGTTCTTACTTTCATGATTTGAGAATATCAGCAGGATTCCGTTTCGTCAATGGTTTTTTTTGTTTTTTTAAAAACAATCTTCATGCGCTAGTTCATTGACTAGGCAACCATTTTCGTTCGTGAGTTGTTCCAACTCCCCATCCGAGAGAGCCGTTCCATCATTCATCCAAACCGCTTCACCGATAAAGGCATCAGCAAAGTCTGGATAGTCCGAGCGATCCACGCCTTCAACATTGATCGACTGGGGATCAACTTCCCTTCCATTGAGTATTACTTTATTTTTCATGCTTACAGCATACCTCAGAACACCAGAACACGGAAAAACACAACAACTTTTTTTCTTTTGTGTGAAATTTTTTTTGTGAAATGGCTTGACGGCTCTGGAGCTAGTATTGGTGCGGCTCGGCGGCATATTCATCCGCAGGGTGGGGGGTGGCTGTAGAAGCCCATTCCATGCGGGTCTACAGTGTAAGACAAGGTCGCCGGGCGGGGCCGGGCGCTGTAACCCTTTGATTGTCAACGCTTTATGAAGATTTCAAAACCTCCCAGGAAGTGTAAGACATCTATCAAGTGTCGAGTGACACCTCATAGATTTTGCCTGTCTTACCCCGAAACACGAAGTCTACTCTTCCTTCTACCTCGCACGACTCGACCATCTCAAATGCTTCCGTCGCAAAATGCGTTTCCGCATAGAGGGCGGCCTTGTCATACAGTGCCTTGTATTGTTTGTCGTTCATAATTTTTAGCAATCCGACTCTCCCGAATCGTATGAGCAATTCACAGCCCAGAATCCCAGCGAGTTCACAGGGAACTCGTTCTCGAAACGCTCGCCGTTGTACCCAGCCTCGTAAGCGTCCTTCACGACTTGCAGATTGTCCAGATCCTGCTCCAGATTGTTCTCCCTCACGAAGCGGTAGTATTCCCCCTTCGAGTTGAATTGTCCTTCGTTCAGTTTGTTGTTCATTTCGTTCTTCATGGTTTTAAGATAGGGCAGATCCCGATTTTTTGCAACAAGTTTTTTTCTTTTCGGTAAACTTTTTTTTGAGATTTTTTTACGAAAAAGATTGACATTGCATTGTATGACAACCATTGTATCATAGCTTGTCTTACATTCGTGTGACAGTTGTCTTACACTGTCTTACCGGGCGGGGCCCGGCGCTGTAAGTGCTTGATGATCAGCTACTTACGCATTTGCCGTTCCCAGACTTTGGCGTAGATGTTATATACGCGCTTTTCATGCTCTGGATTGGTGCCTAACTTCACGCCCCGTCTGCGGAGCATATCGGACACATGACGCTTGAGTTGTATCTGTTGGATGAGTGTCATACGCTGTAAGTTACCTTCTCATATGATACCACGGGGAAGCCGTTGGTGTCTCGCTTGTCGCAGTCAATGGTGTAGCGATAGTCTATATCACCGCTGTCCTGCACAGCAGGGCCAATGCCTAGGAAGTTCAGCATGCCGCATTGTGCATTGCTGGATTGCTCTTGTGAATACCAGACGATAAACTTTGCCGCAAGGTATGATCCATCGGAGAAGCGTGAGTCTGGGCATTGCCGTTTAACCGCATCAAAGAAGCGTTGCAGTTCTGGCAAGCGGTTGTCGGGGTATCCGTCATAGTGGACATAGACATTGGCCGCTAGATAGTCGCTGTTCTTGAAGTGTATGTTGGAGCGTGTTGCCATTGTGTTGTTGCGTGTGGATTAATGATGACGGCGGTTGCTAGTGCCAGCGTGACCGCCCGACACGCCTTTGTGTCCGTAGCCGCTGATGCCGTTGTGTGACCATGAGGCATGAGAGCTAGGGGCGAAGATGGCGAGGGCGATGAGAGCGATGACTGTGTGGTGTTTCATTTGTTGTGATTGTAGTTGATTACGATTGCGGTGACAAGGACGATTACAAGCAAGCTCATCCGTTTACCATCTGGTCGATGAAGTGCAGGATAGCAAGGAACACGCCGATGTTGGCGGCAGTCATGCTGACGATGAAGAGTTTCATTGTGAGAGTCATATGTATTACTTGGAGAGCGTTTCGATTGCGAGAGTGAGGATGCCAACGCCGAACAGGGCGAACAGGCCGAAGGCGAGGAAGACGACGAGGATGGTGATGGATTCGATGTGGTGTTTCATTTGTTTTAGTGTGGTGTTTGTTGGTGAATGTGTCAAGTCTATCGTGAGGAGAGTTCGTTCTTGAGGTCGAGGACGAGCGTGGAAGCGGCGAAGAACAGGCGCATTGAGAGTTCGTCGCCCTTGCGCTCCGAGCGGATCGAGAGCTTGACGAAGTGGTTAGAGAGGTCGAGGAGGATCTTGTTCATGGTTAGAGTATGGGTGAGAATGGTGATGGAGTCAACTATTTTTTCTTGGGAATCCAGAAGCCGTCATCCCACAGGCTACGCTTGATAGCGGACAGTTTTTCGAGTTCGATACGACGAAGGGCCTTGATCCTTTCCATTCTGCTGTTCTTATTTTTCATGCTGTAAGCGTACCACGCGCCGCAAGAAAAAGCAAGAAGAATCTTTGTGTGTGACAATGTTTATCTTGTATGACAATTGTAGGACGGTGCGCGACGTGGCAGGATCATATCCCCTCCCATTAATCGAAAGATATTGTATGACATCGTGCCAGGCGAGGCGGGTGGCTCCAGTTTCCATCTCCACTCAATATTTTTCACTAATAATTCAGAAATCTCTGCCGCTACGCTAGCACAGTCGCTCCGATAACGAATTGTTTCAATAAGTCGTAATCGCTACTACCCTAAAGTAGTAGGGGTCACTTACGCCCTAGGAGTAGTAATAAACTAGTATAACCCTAAAGTAATAATATATAAATATTACCGTAAGGGAATAAAAGCCAAACAAATGATAAATAAATCAAAAATATACCCGAACGGGAATAATACCCCCTACCTTTTTATAAAAACTAGTAACCTGAATTAAAATCAATTAATTGCAAGTTCTAAAAATACCGGGCCGCCCATTCTTTCTACAATAAAACAAATCCGAAGGATTCCAAAAACATGCGAGTGTAGGTCGTCCCCCTAGTGTAATTACATAAAAAAGTAATGGCTACTCTTTATTTCAATTCTAGTGTTACGGGTGGCGGCTATGATAACGATTATAGTAATCCGGCAAACTATTGGTCGGATTCTGCGTTTACGGTTCCTTGGGGCAATATTCCAACCAGTTCAGATGATGTTCTTTTCTATGACGGTGTTTATAATGACAGTGGGGGAAATGCAACGGCAATACCGCCAAATTCAGCTAATTTCTACAGTACTTCCATATTAGGCATAGACATTCTTACAGCTTCGGGTAGCACGATTGGTTTCTATGATTATTCTTATTTAAGTTATAACAGTCAATCGGTAACAATGGCCTATAACTATCCTAATCCTAACATTGGGTGTATTGGATATTCTGCTTCTGTGATAGTTTATATAGGTTATGGACTGTGTTTTATAGGTGCATATGGGGGAAGCGGTTCTGATTGGACTAGTGATGGTTCAAACTGGTGCGATAATAGCGGGAACTATAAAGCGGCCGGGTTCTACCCATCGGGTACGGATGATGTTAATATATTCGGCTACTTGACTTCAGATACAAATGGGCATGCTAATGTAATTGGGTGCCATAATATCAATGTTAGATGTTCAGATACGGCTTATAATAATTTTGTTGGACAATTTTTGATTGGAATTGGTGTTGCTTGTAGTCTGGCGACATTCGGTTCCAATACTTTTCTTGATGGACTTAATTATAGTGGTAATATACAGTCTGGATCTGGTGGCAGGGCTGGTAATGCCACGTTTAACACTACCGAGAATAATCAGGGCGGATGTAACGCGGGCGGTGGGGTGGCAGGCACGGCAACATTTAATGGCACCGCGCGGAATTGGTATGATTTTGGTGCCCAAAACTTTGGCGTCGGAATAGTCGGAAATGGAAGATTTAATTATCTTACCGCTACGGCGGGTGGTGTTATTGATCCCGATGTGGGTGGTAATAGTGGTGGCGTTGTTGGGCCGGGCTCTATTAATAACCGTGCCTACGATTCTACTGGCGCGGAGATTAGCGGTTGGACATTTAATACTTCGAATGTTTATGGGACTATAGGCTCTACATTTATAAACCTTGCTTTCAAGAATATTAACGTTTATTGTAATAACTACGGCGATAGTAATTGTTTTTTTTATGGTGTGGCGGCTAATTACGGCCAGTTCTCCAATCCCTTTTTCTACGATTATTCTATTAATTACGCCAATACGCCTGGCGGTGCTTATTATTATTATAATTTTTATAATTATTCACAAAATGCCGCAGATATTAATTATAATTCTACAGTTGTCTTTTTTAACTATAGCATTAATAATTCTAGTGGGATTATAGAAGGTACTGTTTCATTTTATGATAGTTCTAATAATTTGGGCACTATGACAGGGACTAGTCAGGCATATGTTTACTCGCCCAATCCAAATGTTCCGATGGGCGGAACATATACTGGTGGTGCGTATCCTTATTACATTAACTATGCTGATTTTATTTTTGATGGAAATATACAAGGGGGCAGTGGAGTCGCTACTGATTGGAGTAATCCTTGGGCTTGGGCGAGTGGTGGTACTTATTATGATCGTGGTACTGCTCTACCTTCATCTACAAATAGCCTTTTGATAGTATCTGATGTTCTTACGGATAGTTCTGGAAATTTAAATACCACTACTTATAGAAATGTAATTATTGCCAAGTCTAGGTTGGCCGCAGGGTTAAATCTGCATTCTTCTGGCACTGTAACCTTACAAAACCTTGCTAAAAATTTAGGACATATATATGGTACGACAAAACTGTATACCCGTGCAGTTAATTTGGGAACGATAACTGGTAATACTACTGTTTACGCTCCCAGTAATAATCCTATCGGCGGAACCGTAACGGGTACTGTAACCTATGTGGGATATGAGTTAATTAATGGGGTTTTGGCTTGCTGGCATCTGGATGATGATGGTTCAGGAAATGTAAGTGGCGCAGACTCTAGTGGAAATGGATATAATTTAAATGTTTCTGGGGGAGTGACTCTGGGGCCGGGTATTGTGGGCGGTGCGGCTGTTTTCCCAAATAGTGGTGGCTATAACTTTTTAGGCCCAGTAACGTTGGCCGCTAATAGTTACTTATCTTGGGCTGTGTCTGTATGGGCGCAATGGCTTGGTGCTACTGGTCAGGCGAACAGTCAACAAATATTCTTTTCTTCTGCGACCGACTTGGGTGTTCAGATTTATCTACATGAAGATACTGGGCATTTGGCAGTGGCAATGTATGGCCCCGTTCAAGGTTTTGATACGGGATATGTTGTGCCCGATTATAATTGGCACAATTATGTTGTAACACAGGATTCCTTGGGAAATGTTACTGTATACGTGGATGGTGTTTCTGTATACTCAGTATCTGTTACTGTTGGTTATATTAGTAATTATCCTACAGTATTAGGAAGTGAGGCCACGGACTATACGCAAAAATTTAATGGTTCACTGGATGAGGTTATAATCTGGAATCGTGCACTTTTACGTAGCCAGATAGTTCAACTTTTCAATGTGGGCAGGGCTATTCCTTATCCCTTTTTCTTGCTTGAGGCCGTCAGGCCATTAAGGGGTTTTGGTAATTCTGGACTAATAAGCTTTGATTAAAAATAGATAATAATAATTTTTAAATGTAATATAATAAGAATGATTCCACTAGCCGAACCAATATCAATAACGCCGCCGCCACTAACTGATGCCAGTGGAAATGTTCGTACTTTTAATCCAATAATTATTAGCGGTGGAATTGATTACTCGGTGATGTATGATAATACGCGCCAAATTGCCACGGCCAATATTAAACAGGTAAATAGATCGGTTGTACTATGGAAGGGGCCGGACTATGTGAATGCTGGCGAATGGACTGATGTGCAAACTGATATGCGGTTAAGTGGTATTTTGGGTGAGAATCCAGCCGCTACAATTAGCGGTATGTTCCATACATTAGGTTTTTAATTGTCATATAGGCCCATAGGGTGTAATTATTTATATGGCTATCAAGCGTATTAGTAAGAGTATCCATCCACAAGTTCACCCGAACGTTGTAACAACACGGGGGACTGTTACCACCACGGAAACTAGCGGCAAAACAGCCACGACAAAGAAGTAAGGGTTTCATTACCAAAATAATGAAATTCAGTCATTTGGTTCATCGCCTTGTGGGCCGTTTTCTGTGCTGGCTAATTACAGGCAAATAATACTTCATGCCGGGCGGCTCTAATAATAAACTATTTAGGGTCGTCCCCTAAACATGTTCAGAATCCTCTCCCAAAACGTCAGGACTGGAGTGGTTTCTACTTGCTTCTTAGCCACTCTCTTTGTGCGGGGCTTTGCAGTCGCACAGGCGCAATCAGCGCTCTTTTTTCTTGTTTTGTTTTTGTTCTTGTCTGTTGTCATAGTCTTTTAATTCTTCGTTCTCAAGTTCTAGGGATCTTATTAGATCGGTTAGGTAGTCAAGCTCGGAAGTGATCTCTGGAGTCTTTCCCAATTTCTCCTGTTTTAGGAGTGAGAAAAACTTATTCTTAAGAGACCTTATTAGCGAGTCGCTTTCCGCACCGATAAACATGCTTATTCCTTATTCTGAGTTTGTTACTGATGAAATTTAGGGTGGCCCGATCACGCCCATAGGTTATTGTATCTACTTGACCATTCTTGTCATAGGTTATTAGTGCAAGTGGGTAATTTTCGCCACCGCTCAATAGGAAGTGCGCCAAATTGGCGCGCGCCCGAAGTTCCCACTTCAATAGTTGGATATAAAATTCTTTTAATTTGGCTTTTAAATAAACTAGGGAATCCATTCTATTAAATTGATTGCAGTTCTACGTCTTTGCCGTTCTTTTGTTTAACTGGCCGGGCTAGGAACATATCCGTTCCAGAATAAATCTTATAAGTTCCATTCTCCTTGTTAATCTCAACAATCTTACCCCAACGCCAGTTCTTAACTGGAGTTTCTAGAAACTCCACCTTATCATTAATTTTGTATTGTGTTTTCATTTCTTTGCTCCTTTTTCCACTGATTAAGATTATATAATAATTGTAGGTGCGTGTCAAGATTTTCTACTCTTGCGCCCCTCTCTCCATCCTTATTGGCGTGAAAGGACTCGCATTCACTCTGTCCAGTGAATAGTCTTTCTTCCATAAAGTATTTTCCCTCAAAGGCCCCGAATAGGTCAACTTGATAAGTATGAATCTCTGCAAGAGACACAGATTGTTCTTTTATTTTGTATGCCATAGTGTTTTATTTGTTTTTTCTAAAAACCATTAGAGTGCGCCTAAAATACCTACAGTGCTCCTCAATATTATTTCTAAAATTATCGGTTACTTGTTGGTCTAATGAAAATCCATATTTAGATATTTTATTTATAATATATTCATTGTTTCTGCAATTAACATGACCAAT
>Ga0208253_1000353_pt1 | contig 19849 bp, 23 predicted proteins | sample CryBogCBE10Oct08_FD_184573 | JGI IMG/M metagenome (GOLD analysis project Ga0208253, IMG submission 184573) | Freshwater microbial communities from Crystal Bog, Wisconsin, USA - CBE10Oct08 (SPAdes) | ecosystem: Environmental > Aquatic > Freshwater > Lake | place: Crystal Bog, Wisconsin, USA...
AACGGCTACACCGTGAACTACACTGCACCAGATCGTTTATTACCCATGTTTTTAAATAACCAAAAAAAGGAAACTCAAATGGCATCTATTTTTATTGCAACACCTATGTATGGCGGTATGTGTGCAGGATATTACACACAATCTATTCTCCAACTATCAGATTTACTCAAACAACACGGTATTGGAAATACATTTAGCTTTATGTTTAACGAATCTCTTATCACCAGAGCTAGAAATGCACTGACTAACGCATTTTTAAAAAGAGAAGATTCTACACACCTTTTGTTCATTGATGCAGATATTCACTTTAAAGCACAAGATGTATTAAGTCTTTTACAAGCAGATAAAGACATTATTTGTGGTATCTATCCTAAAAAAGAAATCAATTGGCATGGTGTAGAGAAAGCAGTTCAAAATAACGTGCCACAGGATCAATTAAAACGTCATACAGGCAGTTTTGTAGTCAATTTAGTAGGTTATGCTGGAGAAGTCACTGTTCCGATTAATGAACCCGTAGAAATCTTTAATGGCGGCACTGGATTTATGCTTATCAAACGTGAAGTATTTGAAAAAATGAAAGATTCTATGCCGTTCTACTTAAATGATGTGACTGATTTAGGCGGAAACATGGAACAGCAAGACAAAATTACAGAATATTTTGCAACCAGCATAGAACCAGAAACAGGCAGATTGTTGTCTGAAGATTATCACTTCTGCTACAACTGGCGCAAAATGGGTGGTAAAGTGTATGCTGCCCCGTGGGCTGAGTTATCCCACATTGGAACATACGCCTTTGATGGCAGACTTACTCCTGCCGCATAAAGATTAAGTTAACAAATGTTTGAGAGCAGAGAATATAACCTTTGCTCTCTAACAATTCCATCATCTTATTGATTGTGCCAGGCGCAAATTCCTCACTCGGCTCAACCATAATAATAAGCGGTTTGTATTTGTCAAAATCAATGTCTGCAAGGATGTTGTAATCATAACCCTCAATATCAATGCTTAAAATAATGTCTACATGTCTTGGTAAGTGCATCTGATCAAATAAACTGTTGATGCGTACTGCAGGAACATGTATCACGCCACTGACTTCACCTTCTTTCCATGCTTTGACAAAATCCTTGTTTAAAGAAGATATTTCATTGTCTGGAGATAAATAAAACTCTACTTCTGCAACATCTTGATCCGTCACAGCTGCATTGATAATGGTGTCATTGTGTCTATGTTGCTGTAATTGCGGTATAAGGTCAGGATTAGCTTCTACTAGCACAGTATGAATACCCATTTTCTGTTTAAGCAAGAAACTTGCGCTGGTAGCTACTGGATGGTTTGCGCCAATCTCAAAAAAGATTAAATACATCATTTTCTTTGTGCGCAGCATATACGCCCGTAATAAAGACTCTAAAATGACATCTTCATAGGCTTGTGAATAACTTGGTTGCAATTGCACAGGAATCGTGGGATGTTCCATGTGATTATCAGTAATGTGTTGATATATGTATGGATTAAGGTGCATTACAATTCTCCTAAATATTGATTTTCTTTTTCTAAAAATAACTGCAAACGTAAACGTAACTGCTCTTGATTACTGATCATCAATGCCATATCACCAAATACACGCAATAAGTCTTTTTCTGACTTACTGGCTAATTCTTGTCTTAATATATCTTTGTAATGTTTCGATAGTGTAATCGCTTGATTGACAGGCTCATGTATTTGAGCCACTAACCAATCTGGTAACTCTGGATCTGCAAAGGTAGCTTGCCAATTTTTAAACTCTTTAATGTGTCCATGATTCGCACAATTAAATGCTTCTAAAATTAAATTGGTATCACCGAACTGTGAATTAGCTAATAAATAATTAAAGTGTTTAGGTAATACTGGTTTTTCTTTAGTGTAAAAGAATTTATCAGAATAAATGCCAACTAAGACGTTTAAATCAACGTAGGATGAAAGAAAACTCCATGTTGCACCCGTACTGCTTAAATCTACATATAATGCGTCTGGTGGGCTTTGTGTGCGCAAATACTCAATTGCGTTTTGTGGATCTTTATATGCTAAAGTGCGGCTGAAAGGTAAATAAGTGCTAGTGTCATAGTAATGACTGTAAAGTCTGCCCAAAAGATAACAGTCCCTACCCAAGAATACGACTGGATGCTCATTCTTTCTTCTATGTACCAATTCCGCAAAGCAGAACAGAAGCGGAATATTGTATTGATGAGCAACTTGTGTAAATTCATGATCTTGACACCGTAATCGCAACTCACGCATGAGTAATGCTAATACTTGAAATCCTTGATGATATAAATGCTGTTCATGGTTGGTAAAATGTGTACCTTCATAGTGTATAGCAGAAATACCAGCTTGTGTAGGCATATTCACATCACTATGGATATTGTCACCTAAATGTTGATCTGGTTTAATTCTTTCCCATGCACGACCACTTGCTTTATCGCCATTACTTTGATAAATAGTGACTTGCTTATCAAAGCCAGCATTGCGCAACATTTGCATGATCACCCAACCAGGCAAATACATATCAGAGATTAAAACATCTCCATTTTTCACTTTTTCGAAATTTTTTGTTACGGGGAAAGCCGAATTAATTTCTAATTCAATCTCCCGTGCCATTTGGGAATTTAATCCTCCAAATGCGTCATAGATTTCCTCAAGGCTACGTTGACCGTTATCCGCAGATACTCTACGAGCAACAAAATCCCTATCATCAAACTCACTTGCTATGGTTTCCCAAATGATATGACTGGTTATAAAACGCCGAGCAATCAGCGTATCAAATACATCAAAACTGTTCATCTTATCCCCTAATGAATACTATCGTTTACGTCTAGTCTTTCTTGCTGTCTTTTTAGATTTCCTAAAAGCTGATTCAGTGGGCGCACCCTTGCTACCTGGCTTACGCATGTGTTCACCAGAACCTTTACGGATACGTTCTCTCTTTTTGTGAATGTTAGCATACAGTCCAGGCTTCATCTACACCCCCATCTACGTCTTGCAGCTTTACCACGTTCACCTTTCCAGCTTTTTGATCTAGCGCAAAAAGACTTGTGACGTGGTCCTGATTTCTGTGGTGCTTTCAAATTACTACCAGTTGCACGGTTATACTTTCTGCGCCCTTTAGCAGTCAAACCACCGCCACGAGCAACAGATTGTTTCTCACCTCTACCAACAGAAAGGTTAGGTTTAGAATTCATGCAATCATGTTCTCCGCTTCACTTTGTACACTAGCAACACGGTTTAACCAACCTTTACCGAATGTAGCAAAAGTATTTAATGATTTATAAAAAGCAGTTTTTTCAGCAGAAAAGTTTTCTAAAAGAGAACGTGTATTCGCCTTACTAATCGCTTGTATCGTTCCTTGCCCAATAATACCGTCAGCATCAACTCCAACGGCTTCTTGCAAAAGTTTAACAGCTCTACCCACACCCATATTAACAGCAGCATCAAAAGTGGCATAATCGACACCAGCAGGAAGATCGTCACCATGTACTTTATCCCAATATAATTGCTTGTAAAGGTCGTAAACATCTTGGTCACTTATATTTTTTAAATCATCTTTAGTTAAATGAGGATTACGTTTCCAGTCTTTAAAAACAGCAAAAGTAATTCCCTTCATTGTAGCTCCACCTGGATCTTGAGGGTTATCACTCCAAAGCCCTTCTGACTTTAAAACGTGCGCTAACGCTGTATCAAAATTATTTTTCATCGGTTTCTCCAATTTTGATTCCAGTAATCAATCCAATGAATCCACCAACAATTGTCTGAAATGCTGGTGTAATCGCTTCAAATATTTTAGTGTTATCTACTTTGTCAAAAAAAAGTCCAGTTAACAAAACAAATACCATACTTAATAATATGATAGACAATGTGACAGTTGCAATTAATGTTACCCAATACCCTAATTTTTGTTCATTCATTTAGCAGCTACCCCCTGCACCTTTTCAAATGTTCTAAGTCCACCCATGCCTAACATACCCATCATGAGTTGCCATAAATTGTCATCAAGTCCTGGCATTAGTGGCACGTTATATCCAGCAACACCTGCTAACCATGTAATGATTGGTTTTAGTAAATATTGGTAGAACAATGCCAACGCACAAACCCATCCGATTGCTGGTCGCCAGCCCGATACAAATAATGACGCATTACTAGCCTCTACTTTATTAATATCTGTTTGTGCAGTCATTGACGCTAATTCGCCTGACTGTTGCAGTTTTAATAATTCTAACTTTGCTTGATCAGCTTGTGCAGGATCAGGAAATATCCTCGTAATAAGGGTATTCCCTAAATCTAATGCGGCAGAGATAGGATCTAAAGACATTACAGTGCTTTAAAAAAGTCTTTAACCTTATCACATGCTTCTTCAGCAATATTTTCTACTTCTGCAGGAATGTTAGCAATTTGTTGTTCGAGTTGCGCAACTTCTTGTCTTTTAGCGTCTAAGTCCGCTTGTAACTTTTCTTTAATGTTCATTTTGATCCTTTTTTGGTTTCGGTTTTATGTGATTGACGTGCAGATTTCACTCCAGCAGCAACAGCTAATGTTTCTGGTGCGCCTTGTTTTAACTTAGGATTCATGGTCTGACCAATTGCTTTTAATCCTAATGTACTTTTTTGTTTAGTAGCCATTAGTACACCTTCTTTCCACCAGATTTAGATGTGTAAGAGTTTTTAGAATCTCCACCATCTTCAAATCTCCAAATAGATTGAAAACCACCAATCGGCATCTTTCCTAAACGATAATGCTCATGATGACCATAAGTATCACTAATTGTTTCTGGTCTTGTTGCAACCTTTAATGGGTGCATTTTGACATTCTTTCCACTTTCATCTTTCATTTTCAGCTCCTATGCTTGAGTTTCTAACCACGATAAACGGCACACAATATTGGCACTTGCACCTGACGTATTGGTTGCCACAACATACAAAATATCTGGACCATCTGGAAATTGACCATTGACCGATGATGGTACGTTATTATTTAAACCACCACCTAATATAGAATTACCAATACCAGAAATTTGAGATAAATCTAATGTAGACTGATTACCTGATATACCACCAGAGTTGGTATACGCAGCACCAATTGACTCACCACCTGTAATTGTTGCAGTTGCATTAGAATTAGCAGCCACCTGACAAATAGAAGATGAATAAGTATTGTTTTGTGTTGGTGATGCAAAAGTTCCTGTAAATCCAGTTGTTACACCATTTAAAACTAATTGAATTAAGAAGAATCCACTAGACAACACACCCAATTCTTTTAACTGCAATGTCATACGATTGATAATTTCTTTATTACCTAAAGTACCAACAGTACCGTTATCCACAGACGGTGCTAAACGAATAGCAAGAATAGGTACAGTTGCAGCATTGGCTACCGTGACGTTGGATGTTGTTCCGTAGTTAAAGATAAGTGAAAAGTCATTATTAAATCCACCATCCATGACCACAGCAGAACCCCAGTGTGATAACACAGCCACAGAGTCAGGCGGAGAGTATTCTACTAATACAGGAGGAGTTGCATTGGTTGCTGGGTAAACAGCAGTAAATCCAGTAGCAGCTGCACCACCTGTTGCACCCCTAGTCACACCTGTTAACTGATCATATCCTAAACCAGTTGTTGCATTAGATGTAATGCCTGTATAAGTTGCATACTCAATAGCACCATTAGTTGCAGCAGCTGTAATTTTAATTGTTCCGCCTTGAGGATTAAATCCAGAAGCACTTAAAACGGGTATGACGTTTGCACCACTGGTAATTGTGGAATACAAAACAGTTGATGGACCTTGACCATTTGACTCATAGTGCGATGGTAAGTTACCAGAACGTAAGTAAGCATTGGTCTGAATGTTATTGCTCTGTAAAGAATGACAATATGTCACAGCACCATTCGTAGTACGCATACCCCAACGGATAACACCAGCACCATACCAAGAGTAATCAATGTATAACATTTGCATCTTTGTAAGGTCTACTTTATATCCACTTGGACCAGTACCATCACAAGGATCTAAATTCCATTGAGATTGCGGAATCTTTTGATCAATGGTTTTTGACACTAATGCGTTAGTAATAGTTGCACCACGATACTCAGGAGTAATAAACATTTGCGTATCACTCGTAATATTCACAACTCTATAAGACTGTCCACGAATGACAATAAAATCATTTGGAAATAATTGTGTTGTAAATGCAGTAGATGTACCTGTTACAGTAGCATTACCTTGCGTCACAGCAACAGAACCACTTAATTGATTAATAGAGTTTCTGTATACAGCATACAATTGTTGTCCATCGTATTGAAAGAACATACCGTTTTGTGAATCAAAGAATCCTACCTTATTACTTGATCCATACCATGAATAAGGACTCACAATCGGTACAGTACCGTTAGACTGTATTGCTGGAGATGAACTAGGTGTTGAACCCACGTTATAAGTGAATGAATTAGCATTAACAACAGAAGCAATTTTATAAACACCGTTATAAGCTGCAACAGTTGCACCACTTGTTTGAATGTAAGCGTTGGTTGTTAAATTGTGTGGTGTAAAAGTAGTGACCGTTACAGTTGCACCTACAGAAGTTATTGAGCTGACTAACAATTTAGGTTTCATGGATGTACCAGTAGAAAACTGAATTGCTTTACCAGACTGATAACGGAAATAACGCCTTGTTTGACGTATCATTTGTTGATTCGGTACTGCGCTACCAGCAGTAAAGTTTACAGAACCGTTGTATGCTCTGGTTTCTACATAACCAGATGGTCTTGAATACACAGTACCTTGTGATGTACCTGAAGTGACTGTACCTGTTAAAGCAGTTGCAAAAGTAAACTGATTGGCAGAAGGCACACCATTGACAATGTATGCACCATTCAAACCAGCAACACCCGTAGTATTAACAATATACACTAATGAACCATAAGACAATCCATGTGCGTAGAGTGTATTGACATACGCAGTACCAGCATTAAGAATAATTGCAGCAGAACTTGAACCTGCTACGGCAATACCAGCATTGGTATAAAAATATCCTTGATAACCATAGGTAGCAGTTGGATTGTATAAAGTACCAGATATAGTAGCATTGGTAGTCGTTGCAACAATCGCAGTTGCATTTGAAGAAGTGGTATACCACCATCCGTTTGCGTTAGGATCTAAGGTTTCTTCTAAAAATATCGGTTGATTAGCACCAATATTAGAAGTAGAACTAATAACAATAGTAGTTGTTCCATTACCAGCAATGTTTGAAATGTTAATTGGATTGTTTGTAAAATAGAAACAAGATTGACGATTATTTTCTAATGCTAATTGTTCCCATTTAACAGATTGTTGACCATATTCAAAGTCTGTGTCAATCAATGACTGTGGTGTTGAAACACGATATTTCGCTACGGGATCTGTCTGCGCTGCTTGTGGCACTACAATCATTGAATCTGGCATGTGTTACTCCTAATCAGTTCGGTTTATATCAATATTATTTCTCACCTTTGAATTTATGGCAAGATAACTAAACATACAAAAAAATGCCATTACAGTTAATGTTTCCCATCTTGGATTCCACATCGCCCAACACGCTAAACTAAACGATAAGGCAAGAGCCAAAACAATTAACAAACGATCCGCAATAACATTTAATGCTAATCTTACTAATGCAATTCCATCCATATTTATCCCCTTAAAAAACATTAAAAACACATTTAAAAACTACCCCAATCATTGCGTATCTACCCCAATCATTATATAATAGGTTATGGATTCAAACAAATACCGATCATATTTTAATTTCACTTGCGATGGGTGTAAAAATACATTTCAGCGAAGAACAGATAAATCTCATCAAAGTCCTTATTGTAGACCTTGTCGTGGTAAAAAAACACTTACTAAACACAATGAATCTTACACCCGAATTTATAAAATATGGCAAGGAATGAGACAAAGATGTCAAAATCCAAATGATTTTAATTACAAATACTATGGTGGTAGAGGCATTAAAATTTGCGAAGAATGGAATAATTATTCTAATTTTTCTAAATGGGTTAAATCTTCCAATTATGATGAACATTTGACTATTGAAAGAATTGATGTAAATGGTAATTATTGTCCAGAAAACTGTACATGGATTACTTTGGGCGAACAAGCCCTTAATCGCACAAATTCTATTCATCGTCATCAGGATTAATAAATCCAGACCCCCATTCGTCATCCGAGAGCTTCTGTTTTAATTTCTCAATGTTGATAGAACGGTCTATCACTTTACATTTGTCTGTTAAAGAAGCATTTGTATCAGCCATAACTTCTCTTAACAATTGACTTACTGCATCTTCTAAATCAGGGTTTACCCCTTTACTTTTCTTACTCATCACTCATCCTCTTTTGGATTTAATGGTCTTGCCACTGTTCCAGCAGCAATTGCTTGTGGAGCAGAAGCAACCCCCAAACCTAATTTTGTTTTACTTGGAGGGGTTTTAGCAACACTTCTTTGAATTGCTCTAGCTGGTCTACTCTTTAATCCAGTCACAGATTCAATACCACCAATGGTTGTTCCTAATGCTTTTTTAAGCACATCTTCTCCACCAGTTGTGGCAGAACCAGTAGTTTCCCATCTAGCACGCAAACCTAATTCACGACCAAGTTCACCCAAATTATCAATATCAGCTCCACCTTTGCGCACTGCATCAGGTTTACCCCGCAACATTGTGCCTAGTCTTTCCAAACTTATATTACCTTGACGTATACCACCTTGTCGGTATAAATCTTCCAAAATGATACTGTTACGATATTTTGGGCGTAATTCATTCAATTTTGATGCAACATCGGGATGATTTTTAGCTATTGACGCATCAATTTTATCTACTAAATTATAGATTTCATGCGCATCACCACGACTGCTAGTTGATCTAGCACGTTCTGTAAGCGCATTACGCATACGCTGTAAAGCTTCTCCTTCAATACCAAATGTATTAGGTACAGCATCTTTTCTTGAAGATAAACGCTGAAAACCTTTCATAATATCCTCAGCAGTTTGCTTTACAGGACTGACACCAGCCACGCCTGGCAATTGTTGTTCAGCTCTTGCAATTTCTTGTATGGCATTGACTGCATCTTGGTCAATATTAAATACTTTACCTTTATATAATTTATCGTATTCACCACCTAAATTTTTTAATCGTCTGCCAATAAAATCTGTGGTAATTTCTGCTACCTTTTCGCCAGTTCCTTCACTTGCAAGATTATTTGCTAACTTTTGATTACTTTCAGCCCATCCTGTTGCACCTTTTGCTGGTGATGGTACATCTTGTCTAACTTGTGATGGTGATAATTTAAATCCTAATTTTTCTGCTTCTTGAGCTACTGCTTCACTGGTTTTTGATGGTGTACCTAATAATGCTTTTGCACCACCACGCAATAATGATGGTAAAGACGTACCTAATCCGCCAATAATTTCACCACCTGTTTGCCAGCCACTAACACCTTCTTTTGGTTTTTTAATTCCTACTTTTTCTCCCATTTTTTGTACATCTTCGACTGTAGGAAAAACTGTAGAACGACCACCAAGTATTTCTGGCGCTTTTTCTTTATAACCTTTTTCTTGCAAACCTAAAAATTGTGGTGCAGTATAAGTGGCAAACTTTTCTAATTCTCCAGGACCACCTAAAAATCCTGATACAGCACCGTAACCAAATGCACCAGCACGTTCTAAATTAGAAGGTTCTTTTTCTGTTGAAAATTCATTTTGTGTACTTGCAAAAGGATCTTTTATTTCAGATGACATTCCTGATTTAAAAGGATCAACAATATCAGTCATTATTGAGCTCCATAATTTAAATTATAATATTGCGTCAATTGATCTTCTGTAGCATTAGGATTTGCTTTTTTTGCTTCTGTTAAAAATTCTTGTAAAGTTGGTGCTTTAGGCAAAATCATTTTTTTGGTTGCAGAAGAAATTGTTTCTCTACCTCTACCAGACGCTGTTGTTACATCGTTAACATTAAATGGCACAGCTTGATTTATTTTTGACATCATGTCATTTAATTGTTGAATTTCACCTTGATTTGCACCTGGATGATCTTTAAATGCCTCTACTAAAATTTGTAATTCTTGTTTACTTCTAGCTAAAAATGTTGCCATAGCTAATGGAGAATCACCTTCTCTAGCAACTTGTTCTTGATAAGCTTTAACTGCCGCTTTAGCACTACTATTTGCATAACCACCACCTAAAGCCCTAGACATATTATTGTCAAAACCAGAGATTAATTGTTGGAACTGACGTTGATCTTCAGAAGTTAGTTTAGACCTTGTAAATGTATTTCTTAATGATGCAATAAGTGTATCTCCACCTTTTCCTGTTAAATCAGCAAACGTACTAAGAACTGTACCTTTAGGCATCATGGTGATATTAATCAAATCTTGTCCAGCTTGTTTTGATGCTTCAGTGATATTAAAAGCATAACGACCATTTAAACCTTGTCCTTTACCGCCGCCTTGTGTTAATTTCAATTTTTCTAAATCAAGACGTTCACGTTGTAATTTTAAATTTTGTTCATGTTGCGCAGCTTGCTGTTGTCTTTGTCTAACTTGTTGATCAATGTTTTCTGCTTGTTTTACAAGGTCTAATGCTGCTTGTGTTTTTCCTTGATTCACTAATGCTTTAACCATAGAGTCAGCACCAGCCAATGCAGCAGCTTGTTGACCTTCCAACATCGCAGCTTCTTTATCTGTAGACGCTAATTGCAGTGATCTTTGCAAACGGTTTTGTATGTCTGTACGGATGTCTTGAATACGTTTATATTCTTTGTCAAACTCTTTTAACTCACGTTCGTATAAATCTTTGCGCCCATCTTGCCAACCTTTCAACATGCCAGACATTGCGCCTAAAGCATTTTGAGAAGCAAGTTTTCCACTACCACCCAGCATGACACCAAAAGTAGCTACCATACTAAACAATTGTCCTAATGACTCTGCATTTTCTTTAGTAGGATGAAACTCTGGTCTTGGATATTCCAATTCTTTGTTTTCAGCCTCTTGTACTAAACCCTTTGTTTGTTCTCCATACTGACGTGTTGCTTGTGCTTGCGCACCCAACATGCCAGCTTGTTGATTAATTTCTGCACGTTTAACTTCACCACCAGCTTCTGCTGCTTTTTCAATATACGGTTGTGCAGTCTTGGTAAATTGCTGACTTTCTTTGGTTTGACCAATAACAGGCATGGAAAGCATATCTGTCTTTAAAGTCTTACTTAAAGTAGATGGTTCTTTTTTTTCAACAATATTAGATTCTTCAGCCATTACGCAACTCCTTGTTTCGTACCACCAATCACGCTACCACTTGCAATAGCAGCTAATTGTGTATAGAAATTCTGTGTTGTCTGTTGCAATGACTGATCTAGTTGTAAGCCAGAACGTATTGCACCCAATGCAATATTGTCACCAATCTGCGCAACTTGCAAGCCGTAAGTATATTGATTTTGCAATAATTGATTATACAAATTAGCCATTTGCTGTTGCATTTGTGCTTGTCCAACACCACCACGATTAGCCATCGCTTGATTTGCTTGTGCCATTGCTGCTTGATAGGCTTGCTGACTTTGTGGGGTTAATTCGCCACGTTGTGCTGCACCAATCATTTCCTGACCTTGTGCTTGGTAAGGTTGTGCTATTGCTTGTTGTTGTGCAGTTGCAGCTTGATTCTGCGCACCAGCCACATTCGCATTTCTAGCACCTAATAATCCTAAACCACCTAAACCTAATGCTTTTAATAAGGTTGTTGAAGAAACATTACCTAATGCACCACCAATATTACCCAAAGTTGATGGAGTAGGACCTTGTGTGGTTGCTTGCGTTAAAGCTGCTTGTGATGTTGGTCCTAAAGCAGAACTATACGGTAAATTTGCTAATTCTTGACCTGTTTGTATAGCACCTGTATATAAAGGTGAAACACCAGTATCCGCTAATCCTTGACCAGTACCTCCAGCAACTCCTGTTTGACCTAATCCTACAGTTGGCACACCACTGGCTAAAGAGTAATCTCCTAAACCCGATGGTTTACCACCAGTATCAACTAATCCTTGTGCTTGATTTGATTGCGCAGTTGTTGAAGGGGTTGAATCAAAATATTGTTGTGCTTGATTAAAAGCAGTTTGATCTGATGGCAAAGGCGCATTTTGTTGTTCTGGACTCACTCCAATTTCTGTAAGAGTAGCATCTCCATCATCAAATTGGGGTAAACCCGTATCAGGGTTAATATCTCCACTACCACCATGACGTTTGAGTAAGGCGGCTTCTCTGGGATTAATGTGTGCAAGAATACTATCATTATTCTTACCTTTAGAACGCAACAATTCAGCTAATGCAGGTAAATCAGCTTTTAATGATTTTGTCAGTTTTGTCATGATAGTCCTAATGCAGTTCGTAAAGATTCAGTATTCCACACATTACGTTGATTCTTGTCATCCCCTTGAAAAATAGGATTTCCTGTTGTTGCAGGATCTGGATTACTTGATTGTAATGCTTGTCCAAGAATAGAGGAAGATGGTGCGCCTAAAACACTAGATAAAACTTGTGGAGATGTTCCACCAGAAGAAACAATGGTTGGACTGATTAACTGTAATTTATCACTCGGTGTCGCTTGACCTTTTTGTGTAGTTCCACCCTCATCAATTGTAGAAGTTTGTTTTCCAGTTACATCTAATGCTCCAGCCGATAAAGGTTGAGTTGTTTGTGTTCCTAATGCACCACCCAATGTGGATGATGTTGAACCACCACCTGAATAATCAGCCGTAGAACTTGGATAAGTTCCTGCGTTACTAAGATATAAACTATCTCCTGATGGTTCATTCAATGTAGGTTGATAAATACTACCATCTGCGTAAGTATATTGGTTAACATCAGGATTCCACATAACACCTGCTGGCAATGGAGTTGCTTGAAAAGTACCTGATTGTGCATCTGTAGTTTGTTGTGGATTACTAAGCGAATCAATAGTTACAGTAGGTTGATTTTCTGCTAATTGTGTTGGTTGAGGATTGTATGCAACTTGTTGTCCTGTTTGTGGATTAAATATGGATTTTGCTAAACCACCAACAGCACCTTGAATACCACCATATAAAGCAGATTGTTCAACATTTTGTCCAGCAAGTTGTGCAGCCGTTGCACTTCCTGTAGCACCACCTAAAATGTTTCCTGTTGTTCCACCAATCTCTGTACCCAATGCAGAACCTAAAGCACCACCTGCTGCGCCTGCACCAATACTGCCACCAGTTAAAGCAGGAGTTATTGCACCTTTAGCTGCACCACCTACGGCAGCAGCACCTGCTGCACCTAAATCTGGAACTAAACTTTTTGCCTCAGAACCAATCGCTCCTCCTGCAGCTCCCGAAACTCCACCTACTAAAGCAGCTTGTGCAATTTGTGAAGCGTCACCACCATTAGCGGCTGCCGTGATTGCACCAGTTCCTGCGCCAATTGCTCCATATCCAGCAGCAGCGGCAGCAGTTCCTGTTAATCCCAATTCAGCACCAATTGCAGGAGCAAGAGCGGGAGCAACAACCGCAGCAGCAACTGCAAGCGAAGTTGTAGGATTGGTTGCAACAGCCATAACCTTGTCAAAAAGACCATTGTTTTCACTAGCTGCTGTTTGTGCTTGTACTTGATTCATATAATTGACTATAGAAGAATCATTTTTAGTCATTTGTACATCATTATCATTAACTCTTGCCGCTAAAATACTATCACCATTAGCGTCATATTGATTAGAAAAAATATTTACATAACCGTAATCATCGCCTCCGTCACTACCCCATCCTGGTAAAAATGTAATAGAACCGTCAGAATTTATTTTTCCTACGGAACCAACTCCGTCATAAACATAATTGTCCCCAGTTAATCCTGTATTACCTGTTTGAACAACATTAAATGGCTCTTGTAATCCACCTACAGGAGAGTCTGGATTGATTGTTCCAAAAGTATAAAAAATTGCCATTTTTTAAAACTTTATTGTTTTTGAAATAAAAAAATTAAAATTTATAGCCATTACATACCCCCTTCTTGCATCATCATTTCTGCTAATTTTCCAGCAACAACAATTTTGCTTAAAGTTTTATAATCATGACCTTGTTTTGTATCCTGTCCAATCAATTTCATTTGTTGAGCTTGTTGAATGACCATTGGATATAATGCTTTATTTTTTATAGCAGAAAATGCCATATTTCCTAAATTTGCAACCATCTGTGGTTGTATGTTGTTTTGTATCAATGCTTGTTTTAAAGATTCTTTAACACGCATGACTTCCTCATTTGGATTTTCCGATTTTTTTTGGGGTGGGGAAGTCGGAATTGTTGCCATTATGTTAATCCTAAGACCGAAGCAATCTGTGTATGAATGTTGTAATGCGTACTTAACCAATCATAAAAATCATTCTCTGATTTAAAGTCTACATCCAACATATTGAACGGATTATCTAAATTGAGATAAGTTGAAAGTGCTTGATGCTCAGTTTGGTGAGCTAATAACCAGTCATCTAGGTTATCAATATTAGCGTCTGTAATCGGAAATTTAGCGTATGTTTGACCTTTATCCGTCAAAGTTTCCCAAAATAAGAGATGTTGTACCCCATTTTCAAACAAAAACTCTCCTAATGACTCTTTGTCACCAAATTTAACGATGGAGAGCGTGTCCATATTCACTTGTCGACCTTATGATCTAATTTATCAAAGATTTTATTCAACATTTGTTTAATATCATTGATGTCATTACGATAATCTTCTTTAGTAACGTAATAATGTGGGAAATCCTTAATATCATTTTCTAATACCTTAATGGCTTTGTAAATATTATTTAATATCCAGCCTGCAAGAAAACCGCAAACAGAAACAACAATATTAAAAATTTCTTGTTGATCCATTACGCAAGTGTTCCTATAAATGTTGTTAAGGCATCGCCAGTTATTACATTACCATCAGCGTCTTGCAACTCTACTCCATTTGCTATATCTGTTTTAAATTGTTGGTAATCTGTGTTTGCTGAATCAAACGGTATCCATGCAGAATCTATTATTCTTTCTATATTATTTAAATTTGTAGTTCCGTCTATATTTTTATGTTGTTTATACATTTATAACTCCGCAGAAGAAGTGTAATTTGTAATATAAGCATCTGAAGTTGTATTGCCTATGTTTACGTTAGCATAAAAACCATTTATGGTTGTTGTGGAAACGGTTAAACCACCAATTCCACCAATTAAAATTACTGTTGGAGAAGCTCTCATATTTACAGGAAATGATGTTGATAAATTTCTAAATGTAGAACCAGCATTAGACTGCCAAGCATAAATTTGATTTGAAAAACTTTGATAATATCTCTGACACAAAATCAACTCACGACCATAATCCCTATATTCAAAGTTAGTAGCGTTTGTTCCTACTTCAAGTTGTACCCCTGTTATGTAGAATGTTGCTCCGTTTGTGCCGACTAAACTATTAGAACCTGTAGCACCAATATAGTAATTTGATGACCAAGAACCTGCCGTTCCTAAATAAGTTGAACCACACCCTAAATTAAATCGAACAGAAATACCAATACCGTTTGTTGCTCCAATCCATATTCCTGCCGTTGGACCAGCAATAGTTACTGAAACTTGTTGCCATGTATTAGCAGATAAAACAGTATAAGAAAATGGATAAGAATAATTTTGAGCAGAGTTTACTAATGAACCTGACCAAGTGCCACTTATTGATGAATACACCCAAAAACTTATTGTTACAGTTTTTGCATTAGCTGTACCCCATGCCAAATCAGCAGTATTAAAACCTTCAATCTGTTGTTGAAACCAAAAATAATCAGAAGAAATACTTGAGTATGATGAAGATGAAGTAAACCCTAAATAATTACTAAAACCTGCTGGTGGTGTTACAGAGCCAGCATTTTGTTGAATAGTATATTTAGATGTTTGAGAATAAAAAGTAGCCCATCTATCTACTGTATAAATATTATTACCGCTTGCTGTTGAAACACTAGCACCACTATTTCTTTGGTCAATCACCATCGCACCATTGATGATACGATTTTTAAATCCAAGTGTAGATTGATAATTCGATGTAGGTGATGTATATGTGGCTACGTTGGCATTATATAAAGTTAAATTACCTATACTAGGTGATGTTCCACCTAAAGATACAGTTGTATTACCATAAGTAACATTACCTGTTGTAGCGCCTGGAGTTACACTAACCCAAGACGTTCCGTTAGAAGTTAATACGTTACCATTATTGCCAGGTGCGACAGTTACAAGAGAGCCAGTTCCATTCCCAATCAATACATTATTTGATGGTAAAGTGTTTAATCCAGTACCACCTTGAGCAGGCATAATTGGAGTAGAAACACTATTTATTGTGACATTGTTTAATGCAAGGTTTCCAAGCGCAGAAACTGTACCACCAAAAATAATAGCTGTATTTCCAATATTGGTTGTAGGAATAGCGCCTGTAACATTACCACTTTGAATTGTAACGTTTGCAATAGTAATATTGCCTAAATTAGCAGTTGTTCCACCTAAAGTTAAAGTAGTATTACCAAGTGTAGTTGAACTATTGCTTAAAAAATTGTTGGGAAATGTAGAAGATACAGAATTAATTGTGACATTCTGTAAAGTTAAATTTCCAAGTGTGCTAATTGTTGAACCTAAATTAGCAGTAGTAGTACCTAATGTAATTCCTGAATTTGCTAAAAAATTATTAGGAAATGTTGTTGCAACATTGATAATTGAAACATTGTACAAACTGGTATTATTAATCGTTCCACCAACAATAGTGGCATTACCACTCACACTATTCACCGTAACATTACCGCTAGAAATGGTTACATTAGTTAGTGTTAACCCTGATATGGTCGTAACAACCTGACCAAGATTCATGTTTGTACTACCAATTGTTATTGGTGTTTGAAAATTAGAATCTAACTGCGATAACGGTATCGTAGTTGATGCAGTTGCAAAGGTATACGGAACTCCAGCCATTAGAACCTCACTCTTAATTCGTGTTCAAATTCAAAACCGTTGTAAACAAATCCTGGCGTACTACTTGATTGTATTGTCATTCCTAAATATTTTCCATATTGTTTTGCATCAGATTTAAACAAAGAATAACCAGTCGTTGTCCAACCAATAATTGTTCCAGTTGCATTTGCCCACTGCACAATCTGACTTGCATTGTTTTGCCAACCAACCGTGCTGGTTAATACAACCGTAGGACTTGATCCTGCTTCACTGTCTACTGTTACATTTAAATTTGCTGCTGCATTAGTATTAGTACCTTCAATACCTATTTTTAAAGCCTGTTTAGTGCGAATATTATCATCCATTGGCAATAAAGCCGTCTGCACAATAGAAGCAATCGTATTACTAAAATCGTTATACAAACGGTATAAAGTTTTACCATCTGTACCATATAGCCCTATTTTACCAAGAACAGGCACTGAAGTGATATAAGCTAAACTGTTATTTTGTGAAGTAATAAACCATTTTTTCTCAAAAAATACAGCTTGAATATAGCGATAACTTTGACTAAACACTGCATCATAATATCTAAAGTTAAATGCAGCACATAAAATGTTATTTAATAAGACTTGTCCTGCATAAATAGGACTATTAAAGTCAATATTTGGAATCATTCCGTCTAAACTATCGGATAATTTAGATGTTGTAGATCCCACTAAAGCATAAATACCGTAATCATTCATAAATAATACAGAACGGAAGTACGGAAATATGGCATACGGGCGTTTTGTTCCCACCGATGCAGATACGTTTGTATTTGTAAAAATAGTCACACCAGTTGATGTAACTCTAACATCAGAAAACACATTAATCGAATCATCACCAAAAATATACAAAAAGTTATTGGCAGCTAATAATTGAATGATGTTTCCATGCAAAGTAGAGTCTGTTAAAGTCAAATAGCCCGCAGAAACACTTGTAAAATCGCTATAATAGCCTGCTGCTGAATAATATACGGTCCTTCCTTGTGCAACCCACACCCTACCACTAAATGTTGCTACACCCACGTTTTGATTGTTATTCACAATAGGTTGTAATACAGCCGTATTGCCACCTGAACCACCAGGATTTGTGATAGTCACAGAAATATTCGCTGCATTGGTATAACCTGTACCATTATTGGTCATAATGACTTGCGTAATGGCATTTCCTTGAATAATCGCTTTAGCTACTGCGCCCGTACCCCCGCCACCAGAAATAGCAATGGTTGTATTAGCAGTATTAGTGTAGCCTGAGCCTCCAGACACTACGGCAAAAGCTAATGTTCCTGTAACAAAAGTAGTAATACCAGCAATTGCATTAGCTCCTGATCCTCCGCCACCAGAAAAAGTAACGGTAACATTAGAACCATTGGTATAACCAGAACCACCTGTTAATAAGGTGATGGTACTAACATTACCGTTTAAAATGGTACATACTGCATTAGCTTGCGTTCCACCTATTTGGTCGGGAGCAGAGATAGTGACGGTGGGCGCAGAAGCGTAGGCATTTCCTGCCGATGTCAATGCAATTGTACCAATCGAGCCTATTGAAACTGTGTTGTTGCCATCCCAAGAATACAAACCATTGTTTGGATCAAGAATTAACATCCGATCATTGTTGTATTGAGAATAAGTAATTCCCGCATTAGAAAATGTGCCTGCAACAGCCACGTTTCCTGTTGTTTGTTTTTGTACGTTGTAATATTCTGATGCACCATTCGCTTCAAAACCTACAACAAAATCATTTAATCCTAAATTAACAGAAGCAAACGTAGTAACCGTATTACTAAAAGTCACAATTGTGCCAGTAGCATTAGTCACATTGGATACGGTTGGAATAATTTTTAAGTTAGCATAACCGACTGGTTGAGCATTTTCTAACCAACTAAACTCATCATCTTCAATTGAGGTGCGGTTAGCTTTGGTGTTAAGACTTTTAAATTGCTTAACAACCTTGTACGATTTTTTCTGTTCTGCGCTTGCCATTTACATAGGACTACTATAAATGGTTGGAATACGCCTCGTATAGATAGTGTTGACAATAGAGGCAATCTGACGTTGATACTCTTGTTTGTATATTTCTGCTTCACCAAAACTTTGTTCATAATATTTAGCAAGATAAGCAGCATAAAATTTAACAGCCGTAGTGTACGGATCATTAATCACGTCTGCTACAGTAGAAGTAGATAAATTAAGTGCATTAGGTAACAATACACAATCAATCTCTACTTGATAGGCTTGATCAGGTACTGGTCCTATATAAATTCTGTCTTGGCTATACACACTAAATGCAAGCGGTCTACCAATGTAATTTTGCCAAAACCTAAGACGTGCATTAAAATCCGACCACGCTAAATAATCTAAAGGTACTCTAGTATTACCCCAATACAAGTTTATATTTACAATGTCTAGCACAGTGTTACCAGAAGTATTTGACAAAGGCATACTTGACAGTATGGAGGTTAGGTTTTCAAAAGTAATAATTTCACAATTACCGACATAAAGTAATGTTGCAGTACCGTCTGCAAATGCTGTACTTGGTGGGTAATTGGTATAGTTGTTTGTACCGTTAGCAGGATACGGTGGTGCAGTAGAACCACTCACACCATTGGTTTGATATTGGTAAATGAAGATATTACTAAAGACGTATGAGCCTGCGGTGACTGCTGTATTTGCTACCCATGCAGTAGGAGTACCACCTTGCACTATGGGAGTCTGGGTTACTACAATTTGTCTTAAACACCCAGTATCACGAACTACACGTTCCCTTGCTGAATTTATATAATCAGTTAATTGT